>JGI11641J44799_10000216_pt1 | contig 16507 bp, 15 predicted proteins | sample WetSurSiteA1Bulk_FD_44799 | JGI IMG/M metagenome (IMG submission 44799) | reverse complement strand
CCCAGCGAGTGTATATTTGAAAAAAAGCCTGTGCAGGTACTGTATTGTGACGGTCAGAAGATTGATGTGATTGAAAAGGGATTTAAAAATACAAACCGATTGTTCTTGATAAGAGAAGATCTGGAGGAATTATAATGCAACCACAATATCAGATGGGATACGACAGGGCGATTACGGTATTTTCTCCCGATGGCAGGCTCTACCAGGTAGAGTATGCCCGTGAGGCAGTAAAGCGTGGGACGACTGCAGTTGGCATCAAGGCAAAGGATGGTGTCGTCCTGATCGTTGATAAGCGGGTGAGCTCAAAGCTCCTCGAAGCATCGTCGATAGAAAAAATTTTTAAGATTGATGAGCACATCGGCGTCGCATCCTCCGGCCTTGTCGGGGATGCCCGTGCACTGGTAGACCGGGCACGGATCGAATGCCAGATCAACCGCGTTTCCTATGATGAACCCATAGAAGTCGAAGCCCTTGCAAAAAAGCTCTGTGACCATATGCAGACACTCACCCAGTATGGTGGTATCCGCCCGTACGGAACTGCACTTCTCATTGCAGGTGTCAGTGATGGCGAGTGCCGCCTGTTTGAGACGGATCCATCAGGAACCCTGCTGGAATACAAGGCAACCGGCATTGGTATCGGACGCCCCGCAGCGATGAAGGTTTTTGAAGAAGAATATACTGCGGAATCAGAAATCAAGGATGTAATCTTACTCGGGCTCAAGGCACTGCACTCGGCAACCGAAGGCAAGTTCGATGTTGATACTGTTGAAATCGGTGTGATCGGGCGCGAGAATCCGGTGTTCCGTAAGATGAGCAAAGAAGAAGTTGCAACATTTGTCGGACAATTCAAGCAGTGAAATCCCATGATCCCCATCGATAAGGCCGTTGTAGCGCGCCTTGAGAGTTTTGGAGAGCGCTTTGAAATTCTCGTCGACCCAAACCAGGCAGCACTGGTACGGCAGGGCCAGAAGGTCGATATCGAAGATGTAGTTGCAGCCCTGAATGTCTTTGGCAATGCGTCACGGGGAACACGTGCATCAGAAGAATCGCTTGAGAAGGTATTTCATACCACGGACTTTGACACCATTGCACGGCGGATTATCATCAAAGGAGAGATCCATCTCACTGCCGAACAACGTAAACACATGATTGAGGATAAACGCCGGCAGGTTATTACGTTTATTTCAAGGAATGCCATTAACCCCCAGACTGGTCACCCTCACCCCCCGCAAAGGATAGAGATGGCAATGGAAGAGGCGAGAGTTAACATCGACCCTTTCAAACATCTTGATGAACAGGTCAAAGAAACCGTCAAAGCGTTACGACCGATCCTTCCCATTCGGTTTGAAGAACTGCGTTTGGCAATTCGTATCCCTGCGGATTATGCCGCAAAAGCATACGGGGATATTGCTGCCGGGTCCACGATGGAAAAAGACGAGTGGCAGAAAGACGGGTCATGGGTTTGCGTGGTCCGTATCCCTGCAGGCATACAGGGCGAATTTTATGATCTTATCAACAAACTTTCAAAAGGGGAAGGTCAGGTAAAAATCCTCAATCAAGTATATTAGATACGAGGACAAATAAAAGAAGACAGATCGGTGGGTATGCAACATGGCAAGCTCGACGCATAAAGCAAAAGGAAAAACAACAGGCAGTGCCGGACGTTTTGGGTGCCGGTACGGCAGATTTGTACGAAAGAGAGTAGCTGATATTGAAGCGATTTCAGGTGCTCTTCACCGCTGCCCCAAGTGTGACATGCAGTCCGTCCAACGGAAGGGTACTGGTATCTGGGAATGCCGCAAATGCGGGTTCAAGTTTGCAGGTGGGGCATATCAGCCGCAGACGCCGGCGATGAAGATCGCCCAGCGCGCGAATGACCGGACCATCGAACAGATGAAAGGATAATTTTTGGATAGGTTATGAGTTCATACAAGTGTGCACGGTGTAAACAGAAAGTTGAGATTGACGTTAACGTCCGGTGTCCATACTGTGGTCACCGTATTCTNTTCAAAGAGCGCGGTGCTGCGATAAAAGAGTTGCANGCCCGTTAATTCCGATATATACGGCACATAACGGAATATAAAATATTTTTATTACCTTTTTTGTTCATATGCCTGTACAGGTTCCCCATGCTCCATGAAGCAGTTTTCCGGTTTTTGACACCCCACGCCGGGCAAATCTACAAGGCGCTGGGACCGGAACTTACTGATGATGTGAATCCCCGCACCTCAAGCAGGTGCTGGCTTGAGGGAGAAAACATTCTGGTTCTTTCCGTTGAGGCACAGGATATTGCTGCACTTCGTGCAGCGCTCAACATGTTACTTCGCCTGATTAATGTCGCAGATGAGATGCAGGAAATAGGGTAAACCCGCTCTGGTAAAGGTTTTTGACGATTTTTTGTAATTACATCGGGTTTTTAAAAACTATTTTGATTATTGGGTATACGACAATTCGGGAATAATCCTTTTTATCAATGCGAACCGATACACTAGAAGGAGTAGCACCAATGAACAATCTTTCACCTAAAGTTCAGAACCAGCTGGGCATGCTCCAGCAAATCCAGCAACAACTTCAGACTATCCTTTCGCAAAAAGCCCAGTACGAGATTGCAGTGCGCGAAGCCAAGCGTGCACAGGAAGAGATCAGCGATTCAGCAGATGACTCTGTCATGTTCATGAGCGTCGGAACAGTCATGATGCAGAAGAAAAAAGAGGTAGTGAACACAAAACTCACCGAGAAAATCGAGACACTCGAGATGCGCATCAAGTCTTTGGAAAAACAAGAGAAGATGATGCAGGGCAAATTTGAGCAGCTGCAGGCACAGATCAAAGCGGCAATCGAGGGTAAAGGCACCCCGACTGCGGCATAATAGTCCTGTTTTTCTTTTAAGTAAAAAACAAAAGACCTTTTTGGTATCCTACCGGATCTCTTGTAATGCAGCAAGACGAGGATCGCAGAAACCCTGATTTATGCAAACGAATGCTTGCGATCAAAACTGCTGCCGATCATGCTGCCCGTGCCCACAAGGGACAGGTTCGCAAGGACAGGAAAACTCCGTATATTATCCACCCTGCCAGGGTTGCGGCTCTTGTTGGCATGTCTGGTGGTACCCATGTAGCAATTATCGCGGCATGGTTGCATGATATCTATGAAGACTGTACTCCGGAATGGATTGCACAGACCGAAGCGTTCATTGCAAACCTTCCCTTTTCCGATGATGAAACGAACGATATAGCCGCCATTGTGGATGCCCTGACAAAGAAAAATACTCTGAAGGGTAAGGCAGCACGTCTTTCAGACAGTATTGGTCGTATTCTTGATGCCCCTCCCGAAGCTACACTGGTGAAAATCTGTGACCGTATCGATAATTTCGTGGATTCCAGCCTGCGGAGTGGTGAGTTCAGGAAACGCTACCTGGCATCAACTGACGAGATCATTGAAAGGCTCTCTACCCGGGCTCAACTCTATGGCTACAATAATGCACTTATGATGCTTATCGAGATCCGCTCCTCGGTGGAAAAAAAAGGTTAAAAATTATTTCCGGTTGATCAGGTTAATGGCGTTTACCAGCGCTTCGACCGATGAAAGGACAATATCATCCCCGCTCCCGCTTGCATCAAAGATTTTGCCGTGTTCATCCTCTACCGCAATGGTCACGTGGCACATGGCATCCGAACCCCCGGAGATTGCTTCGATGTTAAACTCTTTGAGCGCGAGGCGTGCCGGTGTCATTCCCAGGATTGCATTGAGAGCCGCATCGACCGGGCCATTGCCGGTACTGGAAAAGACATGCTCTTTACCGTTGACGTTTGCCTTTACGCTTGCAGTTGGTATCACGTGGTTACCGGTCATAATGGCGATGTCTTCGAGTTCGAACATCTTATGGTTCAGTTCCAGCCCCATCACGCTGTCTGCTATCTCGTAAAGGTCAGCATCGGTCACCCGTTTTCCTTTATTGGCAATCGCCTTGACCTTCTCAACGATCACGTCGAGCTGTGCATCGGAAGGGTTGACCCGGACATCAGAAAGCATCTGGTTCACCGCGTGTCTACCCACATGCTTACCAAGCGTGAGTCTCCTGCGGTGCCCTACCATTTCCGGTGTCATGATGCCGGGTTCAAATGTTGCGGAATTCTTGATCACACCATGCGAGTGGATACCACTCTCGTGTGAAAAGACGTTCTCACCAACAACAGGCTGGGTTGGAGGGATGCCGAAACCGCTGAAGCGGGATATTAGGCGTGAAGTCTCGACCAGTCGTTCCTTATGTATCCCGGTTTTTATCCCGTATATGGCCTCCATGATCATCACTGTCTGGGAAAGATCGGCGTTACCAGCCCTTTCACCCAGCCCGTTTACTGTGACCTGGACCTGCGAAGCACCGGCTTCGACGGCTGCGATAGTGTTTGCCACCGCAAGTCCGAAGTCGTTATGGCAGTGCACATCTATAGGACAATCAACATCCCGTGCTATCCGGGTGATGAGTGATTTCATCCCGGAAGGTGAAATGACGCCTACTGTATCCGGTACGTTGATGATGGTGGCGCCGGCAGCAGCGGCAGTCCTGAAGACTTCGATAAGATAGTCGCCTTCAGTCCTCGTTGCGTCCATCGCCGAGAACATGCAGGAGTCCGTGTGGTCGCGGATATAATGAATAATATCGGCAGTTATCCCAAGCACTTCCTCACGGGTCTTGTTGATCGTGTTCATCCGCTGGATATCAGATGTCGGGATAAAGACGTGCACCATATCTACGTCGCAATCAAGACATGCGTCGACATCAGATTTTACGGAACGGGCAAGCCCGCAAATCTTTGACTCAAGACCGGCCTTTTTAATAGCGGCCACCGTCTCTTTCTCGGCTTTTGATGACGCAGGGAACCCTGCTTCGATTACGTGGACGCCTATATCAGAGAGCTGACGTGCGATCTGGAGTTTCTGTTCAAAGGTGAATGCAATCCCCGGGGTTTGTTCTCCGTCCCGGAGCGTAGTGTCAAAAACAGTCACTTCTTCATGAGCATGGCTAGCGGTGAAGAAGACGATCCCCCGCAACATCCTTGCGAGCAGTCATACATCTTTATACACATGCGGATTATTTAAACAATCCCGATAATTTGTTGAAATCGGGGGAAATGCATGGCATTTCTTTTGAATTTTTACGATACGTTTAATACCAAACTATCCCTACATTAATAGCGCAGTGCCCCGCCTTAACTCAGCTCGGTAGAGTGCGCGGCTGTAGTATGGTTTACCGGTAACGGTAACTGCGCGGCTACCGCGATGTCCCCGGTTCGAATCCGGGAGGCGGGACATTTGTTCAATTATCGAGCCCAGGTAGTGTAGTGGCCCATCATGTTTGCCTGTCACGCAAACGACTCGGATTCGAATTCCGACCTGGGCGTGACTCAATTTTTCAATTTTTTTCCTTGTGAGCGGCTGTCTTATCATATTATCAGCGTTATTCAACAAGATATCCACGTGCCTCCAGATACTTCTGCAACTGTTCTTCCCTGTCGGCACCTTCTGATGATAATTCCCGTTCTGCTGTCTCCCACACACTCCTCAAAATGGGATCATCAGAATGGAGTGAAAGCGTCCCTGTCACGGTTCCTAAAAGGTTCTTTTGGGAATCAAAAATATGCATTACTATACACCGGTAGAATTTACACTGGCAGGGACTCGTTTTATGGATTGAGCACCGGATACGATCCCCATCGGGCCGGAGAAAGCGGCATGCAGAAGGGTGAGCATCGGAAAAAGAGTGGTCCAGAAAAATATCCCGCTTGTCATCATCGACCCGGGCGATGAATGGTGTGCCGGTTGAAACAGATTCGCAGGCAAATTCAAAAGGACCTATCTGGTGTTCGATCACGATATAGTCGCCCAGATACATACAGCACGTTCCACACTGCCGGCAGGTAAACACCATCAGGAATCCACAATACGTTTACTTTTTTTATATGAAATATCTGGCATATAGGTCCGGGTTTTATCAGGACCCTGACAGCATCATAATAACCCACCTCTATTTAAATAGGAAATAAGTATGAACATATCTTTTTCTTTTGAGAACTACCATTTTAACGATAGTATGAGGCAAGGTGGGTTTCATGAGCGATCCAGAACTACGAAGTGACGAGACTATTCTCCTGCGGACTCCGGGCGTCTTTGTCAAATCGATCGCGTTTGAAGGGTATCTCACCAACAAACGGATCATACTGATTGACCGGGTAAAAAATCTCCTGCCGCAAAAAGAGATCCCGCTTGTTACGATAAAAGATATCGAAGTGGGTGAAAACGCGATACGCGATCAGATAATAACATTGTCCATACTGGCAAAAAACGGTGAAACACGACAGATGATCCTCACGTTCTCGCGCCAGACGGGAGGAAACCGTATCAGGGAGCGCAACGAATGGGTGAGACTTCTCAAAGAGAANACCTCTTCATCCATTGACCAGGTTATCCGAAAAATGATGCCCGGAACCGCTCCTGTTGTTAAAAAAGCGGAACCTGCGGTGCCGCCAAGGCTTGAAGTAGTCAGCCCTCCAGTGTCAAAGAATGTTCCGCCTGCAGTAAAACCCCCCGTAAAAAAAGTAGTGGAATCTGTCCCTACGGTTAAAAAGATTATCGAATCCCCACCTGATTCAACCCGGCCATTGGTTTCAAAGGAAGTATCTTCTGCTCCGGCACCCAGTTTCGGAACCTATTGCTCACGGTGTGGAAACCGCGTGCCCGAAGGTTCGGGATTCTGCAATCGCTGTGGATCCCAGATACTTGTTCCGCAAAGCAGTGCCGGAACTCCAACCCCGACAGCACCTGGTTCCCTGCCAGTGGATTCTGTAACCATGACTGGCAGGATTAGACCAGTCGGTACTGATATCCAGACCACAACCCGTATTGAATATCCGACAGTTACTGAACCCCCGTATCTTCCTGCTGAAGTTCCCGAAGAACCCAGTATACCACATGAACCAGAGATTGTAGTCCCACAAGAGGAAACAAGGTGGCTCACATCTGAAGGTAGTATTTCCGATTCCTATGAGAAACCTGGCCAGGCAACGACAGGTAGCAGCCCGTCCCAATCCAAATCAGGGGCACCTGCGGGTAAACCACCGTCACCTCAGAAACCATCGGGTGGGTTTAATGTTAAACTCAGCAAAAAAGCAGTCCTCGGTATTGTCCTTGGCATAATAATTATTGCAATTGTAGTAGCTGCATTTTTTCTCTACCCGGCAATTTCAGAGAATGAAAGTGCACCCTCTGAAAACGTCTCTTCACTTGCAGCAACTCCGACAATAACAAAACCTGTTACAACAATAACAAAACCTGTTACAACAATAACAAAACCTGTTACAACAATGATAAAAAATGCAGGAACGGCAGTTTTTAAGGAAAACACCCTGAAACCCACCACGCTGCCAACAACACGTCCTGTTCCAGGGAACAGTGGTTCAAAGGTTGGGTTGTAACATTCAAAGGACTTGCTATATAAAATTCGGGATAAGCGGATAAAAACTATCCTTAAATTCCTTTTTTTATGAGATTTTAATATTGAGTACCACATAGTGGCCTTCGTGTGAACAATCCAATTGCAGTATCAAAAGACATGAAATGATTGAATGGTGTTAAAACATCCGCATTCTTCCTGAAGAGCAAAAAAATTCGTTTCATTAATTATTTTTTCTCGGGTTCTTTTTTCGAATCCTTGCCTTTTCTTGCCTTGTTCCAGCGGTAGATGCCATATCCTGCACCACCAATAATGATGATGGGAAGCAGCGTTAAGAAAATTATGATTACAGCATCGATCATACCAAAGAATCCCGATATACCTTCGTTGATTGTTGAAACAAAGTTGTGAGCACTCTCCCCTCCAACGGGTTCTGGCTCCTGGAGGTTCACAGTAATTGTAGACAGGTCGATCCTGCTGTCAAGATATTTCAGCCTGCCCTCAAGCCGGTTGAGTTGTACCTGGACGCGGTCGATCTGCTGCTGGACGGTAATCACATCCTCAACTTTTACCGCTTTTTTCATAATCTCGTTATACTGGGCCAACTGGTTCTGGTATGCGGTTTTCTGTGCCTGGAGATCTACATATTCCTCGGTCACATCCTGCCCCTGGGTTGAGACCGATTTGACCGTCCCGATTGCCTGAACACCGGTAAGGGTAGTTTCAAATTCTTTCGCGGGAACCCGGATTATCACGGTACCGGTAAGACGGTTATTGTAGTTTTTCTGGACATTTGTCGAGGACAGGTAGCCGCCTTTCTGGGCAGCCAGGTTTTTTAAGAATTCGACAGATCCCGGTACGTCGTTTACTTCGAGAGTCAGGTACGCAGTCTTGATAATCTTTGTGTCAGGAGTCAAAGTGCCTGAACCTGAATCAGACGGGGCGTTTGCCGGCTCGGGAGCAACTGCTTCACCGTATGCCATTTTTGAATCGGTCTGCAGGCGCCCATTGATGTCACTTACCGCTACAGTATTCTGTGGGAAAGATGAAGAATCAGATTTCCCTGCTGGTATTCCCATGCATCCGGCCGCAATAACCGTAGCGATGCAGACCACAAGGAGTATGATGACTTTTTGGTTCATACAAGATCCATCATTGAGCGAATTATTTATATCCGTCGTAAACTTCGAATAATTTTGCAGTTATTAAAGAAAATTTCTGTTATTATTCTCCCGGAATTTTAATAATCGCTCAGTTGAGCGATCATTTTTGGTATTTTTTTCGGGTACTCCAAAAAATATGCAGATCACATCTCCGTTGTTGATTGGGGACGAATTCTGCATGATCAATAAACCGGTGAAATAATGTAGGTACCATCCACCAGGTCAGGAGCGGTAAAAAAAATTCTTTGGTTTGTTTACTACTGTGATCGCTCTTATATACAACAATACGGGATATACTTCATGATATACTATGATTGACAGCAATGTTCCACAAAAACCTGACAATGCGGATGAATTAGAAAAGCAGAGTGTTGATGGATTAGTACATTCCCTTCATAACAGTACCGACCCGAATGTCCGTCAGTATGCTGCATACCTTCTCGGCAAGACAAAGAATCCCCGGGCCATCCAGCCACTTGTCGAGGCACTGGGAGATTTTGACAAATCAGTGCGCGAACAGTCGATGCTCGCCCTCACAGCAATTGGAAAAGCAGCAATTGAACCGCTTTCTGCTGCGATGAAAGAGCCCAAGTGGGAGACCCGCTACCGGGCTGCAGAAGCACTGGGAAAGATCGCAGATGAAAAAGCAATCAAACCACTCATCCAGGCTCTCAAGGACAACCGTGATCATGTACGGTACATGGCGACAAAAGGCCTCCGGGAAATCGGGGACTCCGATGCTGTTGACCCCATGATCATCCTGCTCAAGGATGAAAACAGGTATGTCCGTATGATGGCAGCCCGGGCCCTCAGTGCCATCGGCGGAAAAAAAGTGCATGACGCACTCAGAAAAGCGCTTGAAACAGAAACAGATGACAAAGTAAAAGAAGCAATAACCGAAGCAATGCAATAAATAGTTTTTAAAATTTTTTCATATGATACAATTTTTTCATTTTACCAGACCCCAATAGTATACCATCCTAGTTCTATTTTTTTTAAGGATGAGAATTTTTCAATACTTTTTTAATTTCTCGTCATTGTCCATCAAGTAGTATACGGATGTTGTTTATAATAAAACAAAAATAATTCTCTATTCTTTTTTGATATTATTCCAAACTTTTATGGTCACACACGTGATTTATTCTGTTTGAAATATTTTATTTCGGATCTTTAAGCCTGATTGTACCTATTAGGAGACGAACATGACCGATAAAAGTATTTTTAAGAAAAAAGGCCGGTCATTTTCCCTATATCTTTTGTTTGCAATGGTAGTCCTTGTCCTGATTATCACCGGACTTGTTGTGGTGAATGACTATTACACTATCAAAACTATTTTTGACAAAAATTCCCAGCATCTCAAGCGACAGACAGAACAGGACATCATTATCACGATCAAGCTTTCCGATGAAAGCTTCAACTTATATGACAGTTCCTTAAACGAGCAGATGCGCAGGGGACTCACCGGTGTACTGGAAGAGTACGAACAATCATTCAGAACACCCTCGCGCATGAACCTGACCAGGGTAAAAAGCACCATAGGAGATGAATACGATATCTATATCATCAATGAATCCGGGGTCATCGAGTTCACAACCTATGAACCCGAATTGGGAATGGATTTCAAAACCGTCCCCTATTTTTTTGAGTATCTCACAAAAATCCGGAATTCTGAGGGTTTCTTTCCTGATCGTGTTGTTGCTGAACTGAAAGGGTCTGGCAAAACCCGCAAGTTTGCCTACATGCCCACTCCCGATCACCGGTTCGTGCTCGAGCTGGGATATGCAAAAACATCCTTTCCTAGTGAGCGATCGATCATAAATTATAAAGACGCTGTTGCCCAGATAAAGGCATCAAATCCCTATATTGAACGTGTCCGTATCTTTAATTCGATGGGAAAAATTGCTGATAATGTTTCCGAACCTGTGGATAGTCCCACAGCGACGATTTTAGAGCAGGTAATGCAGCAACGGCGGGATTATACAGTTACGCAACCAGAGACAAAACATACTGTCAGGTACCTCTTAATTGACCTGAAAACCGATCAATACGGGTCCGATGCTAGCAGGATTGTGGAGATCACCTATAATGATGCCCTGCTTGATGAGGCATTTTCTGAGCATGTGAAGTTCATCGCGATTGTTTTCATCATGGCACTTCTGATCGGAATCGGTGCAGCTATGCTCCTGGCATGGTATCTTACAAAACCGATTCAGGGAATTGTAAAAGATGTCAATCGTATATCGTCAGGCGACCTGGACTGGAAGATTTCGACGTCAAACGTTACAGAATTTCGTGAACTGGAACAGAGCATCAACTCCATGGTCGTGTCGCTCAAAAACTATATCAAACAAACAAAAGATGACGAAATTCTCCAGCGTGAACTGATCAACCAGCTACCCGTCGCCGTCTTTATGAAAAATGTAAAGGATGGCAAATATATCCTGTGGAACAAGGCAAGTGAATATATGTTTTCCATGCCCGCAGATGAGGTAATCGGCAGTACGGACAAGGAGCTGTTCTCTCTTACAGATGTGGTTGTCATTGATCGGGAAGATAACGAAGCATGTCTTAAAAAATTTTTTACCAGCAATAAAAAAATTGTCCATAAATCCCTGGGTCCACGTACTATCCACCTGATTATTGTCCCGATATTCGATACTGTAAACAATCTCCAGTATATCGTTGGTGTCGGGGAGGATATAACCGAAGAGGCGCTTAAGATGAAAATCGATCTCCTGTTCAGTATCACACGACGTGATATTCTTGACCAGTTATCGGTTATCATAAAATACCTTGAACGTGCGCAGCTGAAAACCTCCCGCGAAACGATGCAGGTATTTTTTGAAAAAACTCTTGAATCCATCGAGTCTATCCGGAACCAGATGGTATTTGTCAGATCGCTGCAGGATCTTAGGGGCCCCTCACCTACGTGGCAATCGGTGAAGAAATCGTTCTGGAATGCTGCGACGCTGGTATCACCCGGCCAGGTGGATATCAGCCTGGATATGGATGATATCGAACTCTATGCAGATTCCTTACTACCCCGTGTTTTTTATAATCTTTTAGCCAATTCGCTGCAACACGGGGAGGACCAGCTGACAAAAATCCGGCTGAATTCCCAGATGTCAGGAGAATCCCTCACCCTGATCTATGAAGATAACGGTACAGGAATTCCCATGACTGACAAAGAAAAAATATTTGAGTTTGGCTATGGCACAAGGACCGGTTTTGGCCTGTTCCTTGTGCGTGAACTCCTTGGATATACAGGAATTACCATCACGGAAAGCGGTGAGCCGGGAAAAGGGGCGAAATTTGAAATTGTTGTACCGAAAGGCAAATTCAGGAAGGCAAAATCAGAGTAGAGGATCTTTCCTGCGTTTTTTATTATTATACTATACGGATTTTTATCCCTGCTATACACTACGAAAGATGATCATGAAAACTTGTAATAAGGGTCATTTAAAAAATAANATTCCCTTATTTTTGTACTGCCCCGAGGTTTGCCTGTTCCACGGTTTTTGCATACCGTGCAAGCACACCTGATAAGGATTTTTGTACAGGTTTCCAGGTTTTCTTACGCTGGGTAAGTATTTTTTTATCGACTAAGAGATCAATTTTTTTCTCAAACAGGTCTATTTTAATCCGGTCGTTTTCACAAACGAGAGCTATGGGGCCACCAATCGCCGCCTCCGGGCTTACATGACCAATGCATGGTCCCCGTGTACCACCGGAGAACCTGCCATCAGTGATCAGGACGACGCGTGTGTACCCAAAGCCCATGAGTGCAGACGTTGGAGAGAGCATTTCAGGCATTCCCGGTGCTCCGCGAGGGCCTTCATACCGGATAATGATCACATCTCCTTCCTGAATCTGTCTGGCAAGAATTGCTTTCATTGCACTCTGTTCGCCATCAAATACCCGTGCCGGACCGGTGTGTTTCCACATGTTCTTTGGTACAGCAGCGCATTTCACCACGGCACCATCAGGAGCCAGGGATCCAAAGAGAATTTTCAGTCCTCCCGCAGGACTTATGGAATCCTTTGTGGTCCTGATAATCTCTTTATTTCTCACAGACGCTTTTTTTGAAATCTGCAGGATTTTTTTACCAGATACGGTGGGGTTGTCATCGAGATATTTTTCCAGGCTTTTTAATACGGCAGGAATGCCCCCGGCACGGTACAATGTCTGCATGGAATGCGGGCCCGAAGGCTGCATATTGCAGATATGCGGAATAGTATCTGCGAGAGTATTGAAATCATCCAGTGAGAGCGGCACATTGGCTTCAACAGCGATCGCCATGAGATGCAACACCGTATTTGTGGATCCACCGAGCGCCATATCTACCCGGATTGCATTCTTAAGGCTCTTTTTGTTAATAATATCCCGGGGTCTGACCTGGTTTTTCACCAGAGGGATAATAGCTTCTCCGCTTTCCCTTGCGATTCGCAGTTTTGCTGCGTCGACGGCAGGAATTGCTGCACATCCCGGAAGGGACATTCCCATTGCTTCAGTCATGCACGCCATGGTGTTTGCGGTGTAGAGTCCCTGGCAGCTCCCACAGCCCGGCATTGCATTACACTCAAGTTCGCATAATTCAGGTTCGCTCATTGCGCCAGCGGCAACTTTACCCACCCCCTCAAAGATATCAATGAGTGAGAGATCTTTGCCGTCCTGGTATCCCGAGAGCATCGGGCCTCCGGTAAGGATAACTGAAGGGATATTGCACCGTGCAGCTGCCATCAGCATCCCCGGGACGATCTTATCACAGGTGCCAATGCAGACCAGTCCATCGAACCTGTGAGCCTGGACCATGAGTTCAATAGAATCAGCAATATTCTCGCGTGATGGCAGGGAATACCGCATCCCCTCATGCCCCATTGCGATACCGTCACAGATGCCAATCACGCCGAATTCGAAGGGTACTCCGCCTGCGGCTGCGATCCCCTCATGCACTTTTCCTCCTAACTGGCGGAGGTGAACATGGCCAGGAACGATATTATTATAGGCATTGGCAATTCCGATGAACGGGAGGTCCATCTCCCGGTCAGTCACCCCCAATGATCGCAGGAGCGCCCGGTTTGGTGCCCGCTGGTATCCGGATTTAATGTCATCGCTTCGCATGTATCCTCACCAGAATCATGATACCGATATGTTCGCATTCCAACAATTTTATCTCTTGTGTGATAAAAGAAGGNATTTTTCACTTGTTGTATNCCTGAAAGAACGATTACCGGTTTNAAAANTTCACCGCGGCATCAATAAACGCGTTGACAAATGCACGGTTAAAATAGGCATGCGTGTAGCAACCAAGTGAATTCTGACTTACCATCCCGTCATGTCCTCCATCAATGCCCTTCCCTCGTGATAGTCGCAGTGCGTAATGTGCATCTCGTTCAGGTTCGATCCGGGAATAATGGAACTCGTGACCGGTAATCTGTTGACCGGCAGGAAGGAAAGAATCACTTTCAATGCTCTTTCCTTTAACATACCCCAGTGCCTGGATGTGCCCGGTCATCTCAGCGGTTGCCGGGAGGATACCGCACATCCGATAGGTTTTTTCGGCAGTAACCTCTTTTACAAGATACATCAGCCCGCCGCATTCGGCATAGAGCGGCATGCCGGAATCTGTTGCCTTTTTTAAGTTCTGCCTGCATCGTGAAGAGGCAAGAGCGGGGAGATGAAGTTCCGGATAACCCCCGCCAAGATATACCGCGCCAACATCCGGAAGCGGGTCGGTGAGTGGACTAAAAAAAACAAGTTCTGCACCAGACCGACGCAGCAGGTCAAAATTATCCTGGTAGTAAAAACAGAATGCATCATCCAGAGCAACCCCGACAGATGTCCGGACGCATTGCAAGCGATCGTTTGATCGTTTCCTGGTCCTTAATGGAGGAGCAAGGAGAGCCGAAGCAATAAGTGCATCAAGATCTGCATGCTCTTCAATAATATTCCCAAAATCAGCCATTGCACCTGACTCATATGCCATCATCAGACCAAGGTGCCGGCTTTTTACGGCAAGATCCTCCTTTCTGGGAATCATCCCAAATGAGGGGATATCCAGCGATGCTTCAATCATGGTGCGGTGCCGGGGACTACCGATACGATTGAATATCACGCCGGCAAAAGAAATTGACGTATCATAGCGGCGATACCCGTCAATCAGAGCATGGACACTTCGGGACATGCCTTTGGCATCAATAACAAGAACCACCGGCGCCTTCAGGATTCGTGCCACATGAGCGGTGGATGCAAGATCAGATCCATCAACGCCATCATACATTCCCATCACGCCTTCAATAACGGCGATGTCTGCTCCTTCTGTTGTCCGCAGGAATGTTTCAATGCACCCCCTTTCTCCCATCATGAAGGGGTCAAGGTTCCGTGAAGGCCGCCCGCAGATTTGGGTGTGATGCGAAGGATCGATAAAGTCCGGCCCAACTTTAAACGGCTGGACTTTCATACCCCGTGCGGTGAGCGCAGACATAATGCCACTGGCGATGGTTGTTTTACCGCACCCGCTCTGCGTGCCGGCAATAATAATACGGGGAATGACGCTCATGGCAGATCCCCTCCCTCTTTGTTAGCAGGTTCAGGTATGGTTACGACATGGTTTACCGTTATACGGATGCCGCTTTCCTGACAATAGGCATCGACCCGCTGAGTGACGCGTTTAACCATGCTGGTGGTTGTCATAATGAGCGTATCTTCACCTAATAGTGCCTTCAGAATACATTTGTCAATAACACCATAGGTAAAATCNAGCTTTATCCGACAATTTTCTGCATGCTGTTTTGCNCGGGTCCCCATAGCACCAACNGNTACCTTTGGACGGAGGGAAAACCAACCAGANACATCCTGCTGGTTTGCCTTGTCAACATTGCAGATGGTAATTGTCCCGGGCCTGACGGGGCTGCGGGTGTTTCTAACGATTGTTTCGATACACTGCATCATGTCAAGAACTGTGCGGGGTTTTTTCCCCTCGAAGTTAAAACCACGTTTCTGCAGCTCACTATGCAATTCCAGGAGCGTCGGGAGTGACAGGTGAGCCTTTCGTACATACTCCGGGTTCCCGAATGCCACCTCAGGAATGTCTTCTTCCAGGATAGTTCCTCCAAGCATCAGCATGGCACGATCAGCCCAGGGGTAAGCAAGTTCAACGTTATGCGTTGAGATGATGATGGTCTTGCCCTCCTGGTTCAATTCATCCAGGAGTTCCATGATATCTTCCGATCCGGACGGATCAAGACCGCTTGTGGGCTCATCAAGGACAAGCATATCCGGATCCATGGAGAGAACACCGGCGATAGCGACCCGTTTTTTTTCACCGCCGGAAAGCTGGTGGGGAGGGCGGCGTTCAAAACCNTCCAGCCCCACATGCCGGAGAGCCTTTGTCACTGCCTCTTTTACTTCCGGTTCGCTATACCCGAGATTGGTTGGCCCGAATGCTACATCCTGGTATACCGTCGGCGCAATAATCTGGCGGTCAGGGTTCTGGAGGACAAAACCCACTCGTTTGCGCAGCATCCGGAGTGAAGCGGTATCATACCCGATTGGCTGGTTGTCAAAGAGCATGAGCCCGGAATCCGGGCGTATCATGCCATTGAACATTTTCAGGAGCGTGGATTTGCCCGCTCCGTTCGGTCCGACAAGAGCAATTTTCTCTCCTTTGCGTATATGGAAACTGATACCGCAGATGGCCTCCATCCCACGGGGATAGCGGTAGTGGACATCCCGTGCTTCAAGTATGATGCTGCTCATGGCCTGCGACCTATAGTATGGTGGTAGTTCCTGCAACAATCACGACTGCTGCTGACAGTAAAAGGAAGATCCCAAGTGCGATACAGGGTATCCGTTCTATCGGGCGGTTCTCCCCAAGGAGCGCAAATTTTCCGTC
>JGI11641J44799_10000215_pt1 | contig 16548 bp, 16 predicted proteins | sample WetSurSiteA1Bulk_FD_44799 | JGI IMG/M metagenome (IMG submission 44799) | reverse complement strand
TCATGGCGCAGGCAGGAAGTTTTGTACCCGCCCGTCACGCAAGTATTGGTATGCTTGACCGCATCTTCACCAGGGTTGGTGCATTTGATGATCTTGCGAGTGGACAGAGTACTTTTTTTGTTGAAATGCTGGAACTTGCAAACATTCTCAACAATGTGACTGCAAAGAGCCTTGTCATCCTTGACGAGATTGGCAGGGGAACCAGCACCAGTGACGGGTGCTCAATTGCAAAAGCAGTGCTCGAATACCTTCATGGGAAGTCAGGCACCGGGCCAAAAACACTTTTTGCCACGCACTTCCATGAACTCATTGAGGTGGAAGGGGTTCTCAAGAGGGCTAAAAATTATCATTTTGCGGTTAAAGAGACAAAAAAAGAGGTCGTCTTCCTGCGGAAGCTTATACCTGGTGCAACGGATAAGAGTTATGGTATCCACGTCGCCCGGCTGGCGGGGATCCCCAAAAAAGTGACAGAGCGTGCTGAAAGCATTCTTGTGGAGACCATGAACCGTGATGTTCCGACAGGAACCCGCCCCCAGAGGTATACCCAGGTCCTGCTTTTCGATCATGAAGGCCCCTTAAAAACCGAATTGCATCACCCGGTACTCGATGAACTTGCCCGGATTAATCCTGATGAGATGACACCTCTGCAGGCGCTTGCAAAGATTGCAGAATTACAAAAATTACGGGAGAACCAAGAAAGGTAAGTATGGGAAATAATCAGAACCCATCCCAGATACATGTCTTAGACCAGGCAACTGTGAACAAGATTGCCGCAGGTGAAGTTGTTGAGCGTCCCGCTTCGGTGGTAAAAGAGCTCGTGGAAAATGCAATTGATGCTGGTGCCCGTTCTATTCGTATCGATATTGTTTCGTCATCCAATGACATTGTAAGTGTCCAGATCGTTGATGATGGATGTGGCATGAATCCTGCCGATGCTTTGTTGGCCTTCACTCCTCATGCAACGAGCAAGATAACCCGGATTGATGATCTTACCCGTATCCTCACACTTGGATTTCGTGGAGAAGCTCTTGCCAGCATTGCGGCGGTCTCCCGGGTAACCCTCATTACACGACCATGCGGTACTGGAATTGTCTACGGGACAAAAGTGGTAGTTGAAGGGGGAGTACTCAAGGTGACAGGAGAGATCGGGGCACCTGAAGGGACCACAGTACTTGTTGAAAACCTGTTCTTTAACACACCGGCACGAAAAAAATTCCAGAAGAGCAAAAACACCGAGATCTCACATATTCACGCATTTTTGGAAGGTATCTGTCTTTCCCATCCTGAGATTTCATTCCGGTTGTTTGTAGATCACCATGAACGCCTTGTAACGGACCGAACGTCACGGATGCTTGATACGATTGCACGNATCTATGGCAGCGATGTGGTAAAGGATCTTATTCCGGTGAACCTNTCTCTGCCNTTCATTACAATTGTCGGGNACACTTCNCGCCCGTCCCTTTCGCGAAAGGATGCATCACGGTTGATCATTTCGATCAATCAACGATATGTATCGTCACCGCTCATCAACGCGGCAATCAGAGAAGGGTATGGCACACTGCTCCCAAAAGAGCGATTCCCGGTAACGTTTCTTTCCTTATCGATTGATACCAATCTCATCGATGTAAATGTTCACCCGACAAAAAAACTAGTCCGCCTGTCCCGGGAAAAAGAAATTGTACAGGCGATACAAGAATCGGTCAGTACTGCATTACTCAGCTATGACCTGATTCCGGAAGTCAGGACAGCCTCACACCTTACCCTTTCAGAATCAGGTAAGAATTCAATACGAGAACCGGGCATGCGATATAATCTAACTGAACCGGTATCGAATGAGACCAATGAATCCACCCATGCAGGAACTGCTTCAACTGATCGCCAGTTGCGACAGACGGAACTGACCACAAATAATGTTCCGGATGATACAAAACTTCCGAACATGGAAGTTATCGGGCAACTGGGAGGTATCTACATCCTGACTACAACAGAAAGCGGTGAACTTATCCTTGTTGACCAGCACGCAGCCCACGAACGAATCCTGTACGAACAGGTTCTAAGACGAAGCGGAGGCAACCATCGTTCACAGGAGCTTATTGTTCCGGTTATCATTCACCGCACATCACGGGAAACGTCTGTTCTTTTGGATCTTTTACCCGAACTTGCAAAGGAAGGATTTGTTCTTGAAGAATTCGGAAAGGATACCTTCCTTGTCCGCGCAATCCCGGTGGTCCTGGGAAAACTTGAAGATACAACCATGATCGATGAGATTGTCAGCGATCTTGTCGCAGAAGAACCATCACGTACGGTAAACAACCGTGAACGTTTGACCCGTATAATCGCATGCCGGGGCGCGATCAAGGCAGGGACAATATGCACAAAGGAGCAGTGNCAGCGAATCGTATACCAGATCCGNAATACCAGAAACCCATTTACCTGNCCCCATGGAAGACCAACGATGTTAAGGTTCAGCCGAGCCGACCTTGACGCTATGTTCAAACGTACATGAGTGGCGTCAATTCCCCGGAAAGTCCAGCATCTCAATCTGTCATACTTGCCGTAACCTGCATTATTTAAAAGAGAGTAATAATACGGTAGGGATCAGGAATTTATGAATGCGACCGGCAGGGAACTTTTAAAAAATTCAGTTCAGGAAACTCTGGATACTACCGGTGTACAATTTTCACGCGATGATAGTTTCTTCCCTGGTATTATGGAATTCCAGCAGATGGTATTGTCATATTACAACAACTATGGCCGGGAAATGTCCTGGCGAAATACGACCGATCCCTATCTGATCCTCGTTTCGGAGATCATGCTCCAGCAGACACAGGTGGAACGGGTCAAAATAAAATTTCCTGAATTTATCAAGGCATTCCCGGACTTTGCTTCACTTGCTGTTGCCCCGCTTGATAAAGTGCTTTCTGTCTGGCAGGGTATGGGTTACAATCGTCGCGCTATCGCATTACAGAAATGTGCTATACGGGTGATGAACGAATATGACGGCATCCTTCCGGCTGATGTCGATATCCTCACAACGTTTCCCGGTATTGGCAGGGCAACTGCTTCATCCATCGCAGCATTCGCATTCAATCTGCCCGTAGTATTCATCGAGACCAATATCCGTCGGGTTTTTATTCACTTTTTCTTTTCGGATACTGACACGGTAAGCGATGCAGATCTTCTCCCGATTATCGGGCAGTCCTTATACAAAGAAAACCCCCGCGTATGGTACTGGGCATTGATGGATCTTGGTTCAGTGCTTAAAAAGACGATTCCGAACCCGAACCGACGCAGCGTTCACTACTCAAAACAATCTCCCTTTGAAGGGTCTGACCGGGAAATCCGCGGTATGATTATCAGGAGGCTACTTGCTGAACCGGGAATGAGTGAAAAACAACTCGTTGCAATCCGGATTGAAGATCCAGCCCGGATTAAAAAGATACTGGCTGCCCTTATATCTGAAGGATTTATCGTAATGCAGAAGAATCGATTCTTTCTTGCCGGAAAGTAAGTATCATNATAATTTTCCTGTTAACATTTTTTTAAATTAATTTACAATTTATATTTAATATTTAAAAAAAATCATCTATTTTATAATAACTTATTGTTAATTTTTGTTAAATAGTATTAATCATATAAAAATCTGAAAGGTCTATAACGAAATTGTCCCATTTTAATAGGTATTTCCTTCTCTTCATTCTTTATTGAATATAGTATAACCAGTAAAATCCATTTTCATAAAAATTGTTATATAAAATCACAAAAAATCCCGCCTTTTGCCGTGCATACCTGTCTGGCAAATATATAATACACTCACAATAAAATTCAGATTCAACCCAGATGAACTGGGGAGGGGAAAAAAGATATGGATAAGATTTTTAACGAACTCAAGGACAAGAACCAGCCTGAACGATGGACCCGTGTAATAGCACTTGAAAAGTTTGGAAAACCCGCCGTTGATTATCTGCATAAAGCACTGGATGATGAGGACAAGTGGGTGCGGTACATGGCAGCGGATGCTCTGGGAAATATTGGAGATGTTCGCTCAATCGAGCGCCTGATCCCGCTTCTCAACGACCAGGACCAGGATGTGCGATTTGCCACGGCATATGCGCTGGGAAACATCGGGAACCCGAGTGCAGAGAAAGCATTGGCCCAGACATGCAGCCGGGACAATTGTTTTGTGAAAGTTGCCGCTGAGGAAGCACTTGCAAAACTAACCGGTCCGGCAAAGAAAGTATAGATCAGACTTTCTATTGCTGTCTACGAAAAATGGTTGAAAAAGGGCAAAAAACTCAGATAACCCTTTTTACTACTTTCTGCCTTTCCGGATAGCCATTTTTTAGAATTTGTTTATCGTGACTCTCGTCAATGCGGTGGATAATTGTCATGTACCCCAGAATGGTATCTTCATGGTCCATTATTGACGACAGTGAAGCTTGAGCGGGAACCCTGCCGGATGAAGTGAGGAGTGAGAGAGATACCTGTTTATTGCCATTCTTTCTGACATCAATCAGGCTGTCAAGCGCACGTTTTCTGTCTTCTGGCGCAATAAAGCGGGCAAAACTTTTTCCTACTGGTGATTCGTTCTTTTTTTGTGATGTTATATGGGTGAAAGCATCGTTTACCCAAACGCATCTACCGGATAAGTCAAGAATTGAAATGAAATCCTGAGCCATTTTCAGGGCATTTGACAAGTAAAGCAGGCTGAGGACCCCTGGAGTTTTAATCTCGTCATGCACCGGGTAAACCGGATCAGCAGTATCCGGGATTGAAATCAAACGGAGAGTGTCTGAAACAAATCCGTCCTTTGCATTTTTCAGTAATTCCTGAAGTTCTTTAATTTCAGAAATATCCCGGATAATCTCGATTGCCCCGATTCTTTTACCTTCCTGATCGTGAAGGGGTGAAGCCTTTGTCCACAGATAGGCACCTTGTCCTGAATAGAGGGAAGGAACAAAAATTTTGCTTACCAGTGAGCTGCCTTCCCTTTTCATATCGGGATAATATTTTATAATCTCATCATCACGTGCATCAATGAGATCGATGAGGATCCTGCGCGAAGTCCCATAAAACGGGAAGGCGTGTGCAAAATCAGCATGTCCCAGAATTTCATTTTTACTTACCCCTGTCATCTGTTCAATCGCAGAATTCCATGCAATAACCTGATGTTCATTATCGATAATAAAAGTCGGATCCGGTAAAAATTCGATAATATCAATCATTTCCTGCTGGAGAACCTGGAGTTGAGATATAATCCGTTTCTGTTCAGTAATATCTTCAACAATCCCGTTGATATGCTCGATGTGGCCGGCATCGTCAATTTTTGCCAGTGCGGTAACTGATACATCGAGAGTAGTTCCATCATGACGCCGCAGGGTGACTTCCTTGTTTTTCACAAATCCCGCAAATCGCAATTCATCCAGCAGTTTTTTCCTTCCCTCTGTTTCCACAAATATATCCGCAACATCGATCTTTTGCAGTTTTTCCAGGGAGGGAAATCCTAAAATCCTGACAAGAGAAGAGTTTCCCCAGATAAACCTCCCCTTTGGATCCCCTGTGCTCCGGTAAACGCCGATATGAATATTATCGACAAGAATGCGGTATTTATCCTCACTTTCCCTGAGTTGTTGCTCAGATTTTCTGGCACTGATATCCCGGGATATGGTTGAAGCACCGATAACAAACCCGGTATCATCAATAATAGGAGAGATAGTTACCGAGACATCAATCGTAGTGCCATCTTTTTTTAACCGCTGGGTCTCCAGATTTGATACTCCATGCCCCCTGGCGATATCATTAAGGACAGCATCGAGCTCCTGTCTGCGTTCATACGGGACAATAAGAGAGATATTTTTCCTGAGTATCTCGTCAGACGCATACCCGTACATATCTTCTGCAGCTCTATTCCAGCTGATAATTGTACCGTCGATTTTTTTCCCGATTATGGCATCATTGGATGATCCGACTATACTGGATAACAGTTTTTTAATCCTTTCTGATTCACGCCGTTCAGTGACATCCTCACAGATGAGGCATTTTTCCTTGTTTGAAAGAAGCATCACCCTGAAGATGACATTCTTGCTGCTCTGGTCCTTGCACCGGACAACGAATTCCCTTGGTATTGTTCCCTGATCAGGATATGCGGTGATATCGGTTTTCCATAATTCGACAGCATGTTTCCGGTATTCAGGTTCGGGAAAGACCAGTAAGAACCATTGCCTCCCTGATGTGAAATCACCGTGGTCATAACCAAAAACCCTGGTAAAACTGTGGTTAACATATCGAAAGTTTCCTTTATCATCGATGATTGCCAGCGGAAATGGCGATTCCTGTGCCACACTCTGGAAAATCTCCCTGCTCTCTTGTAATGAGTCTTCAGAAATCTTTCGCTGGAGTGCAATTGAAGCAGCTCTTGTATAGGTTTCAATAAGCGTGAAGTCCCGGATATCTGCTCCCTTATGAAGATAGAGTGTAGCACTCCCCAAAACCCTTCCATGATATACAAAACCAATCCCATAGGAATCTTCGATATTGAGGTCTTTTGTAATTTGTTCACAGGTTTGCTTTGGAATCTTCTCAAAGAGATCTTCAAAGAATGAAAAAGGGGTTTTATGCAGTCTTCCTGTCCTGAGAGAATGAAGTGCCACAGGTTCTATAGGAATATTAATTTCTCCTGGGTCCCGGCCCAGATATCTCGTGCAGGCAATACGATCCTCCTCCCCCATAATGGACCTGCAGTTCTGCATGCCGGTAACCATATTGAACGAATTTACGCTGATTGTTGCATCAGGGAGCAGTTGTTTTAAATCTGATGCAATTTTTTCGTAAATATCAGCATCAGGAGGCAGTTCAATAAATTCCTGTAATATACGGGAGAAAAATTCCATCTGGGAAACATAATTCCTGATTTTTTCTTCAGAAGCGTGCCGCTCGTTGATATTACGGAAGATGCCCTCAACGCCTTGAATATTTCCGGCATTATCAAAGTAGAGGTGACTGTTGGTAGCAACATAGAACCTCTGCCCATCTTTTGTTTTTAAGGTAACTTCATAATCGTCTACATGTCCTCTTGCGTATACTGCGTCAAGGAAGGGTCTTCGTTGTTCAGGATCCCAGTAAAATACTTCTGCAATATTCTTTCCCAGGCACTCGTCTAATGAACCGTATCCCAACATGGTTGCCCATGAGGGGCTTGCCATAATCAGGTTCCCCTCTTTGTCCGATCGGTAATAAACATCCTGGATATTTTCAATTACCGTTCGATACTGTAATTCCCGCTCAGCAAGGGCTATTTCTGCATGTTTACGGTCAGAAATATCCTCAAAAATAATCAGAATTCCCTCATCGCCATCATCGAAAATGATAGGCACCAGTTTTCCCCTGAAATAATAATCGCGTCCACTTCGTTCGAGAGATATCTCAAAATATTCAGTTTTTTTTTCATGAGAGTCTTTGAGAAAATTATCAAGCGGTATTTCGTATAATAGTGGATCATCAATATCTTTTATTGATATACCGGTAATCTCCTCGCTCGTTTTATTGCAGAATTTTAAGAATGCATCATTTGCCTGCAATACCTGCCCCCAGGGGTTGATAATAATGATCATATCAGACGAGAAACTGATCCATCCCGAAACAGGCACTCGCTGGGAAACCGTATAGACCTTTGAAGTTCCCAGTTTCTTTGCTTCCACCTCTCCATTCATCAAAAGAATTTCAAGGTATTTAGCTACTGAATTCCTGTTCATGCGGAGCTGGCCGGCAATCTCCGAAATACTCATGCCCCGCGGTTTGAATTTCAGGATTTTTTTAATCCTCGCGATCTTTTCCTGATCGAGAATCATATGTAATTGAGATAATAGAATTGATAATTATAAATTATTACTTAAAATATCCTGATAATAGTTCCTTTTCAATGAACCGAGAATATTAATTTTTTTAAAAACCAGTGTACATGGTGCTTCAACCAATGAATTGATATTTTAGTGTTAACCATAGAACCAATCAGGAAGGGCACAGTATGCCGGATCTGAAATCCATTCCTGATGATACGAAATGGCAGCTTGCAGCAAAGCTGGCTGCTCTTCTCCCAGCTCTTTATGAGAGTGCCTATTGTGGTGTAGTTGGAGAAAAATATGATGAAATTGAGCAGGAGATATGGATGGGACTCTCCAGCATGGTAAGCTCAATTGTCCGCGATCTTGGGCTCCCCACCAGAACTGCGAGTGAAATTGCCGAGAGTATCAGGATAGTTTTAACCATATGGTTTGGACCTGATTATAAAAGTGAGACGCTCGAAGTATCAAAAGATGGCACGGTCGTCCTTGTCCGTCGATGTCCTTTCCTTGATACCAGTCATACCTGTGTTGGTGAGGGTTCCGGTACCTTTCAAAAGTGCATGGCGCTAATCCTGACGACCGTCCCGATGCTGAATAAAAACTATGCTGCACGGTTTGTCCGGACCATGTGTACTGGCGACCGCCAGTGTGAAATTAAAATCTTTGAAGTAAAAAAAGCACTACCAGATGAAGGGAAGAAAAAATAATTACCAGAGTGATCAGACGCTATCCCGACTTTTTTTTTATTTAAGGTAATACCCGACTCCCATGAAAATGAGCCCGAGGTAAAACATAATGGCAAACGGCCATGAGAAGCCGAGATTGATAGTGTCAATCCGTTTGAGATCCTGGATGAAGATCATGGCAAATCCGAGGATAAATAATCCCATACTGAGCTGAGTTTTGGTTGTTTTGTCCATTAAAACACTCCCTGTTACTAAAAGTATCTCAATCCATCAGGAAAAAACCTTTGTTATCAACGGATAAAAAACAAAAAAAATTCCGGGAATTAAAAATTTCCAATAACCAGGGAAAACAGTGCTTCAGACGGCAGTGGTGGTGATTGAATGTCTTTAATAATGATGTGTTCTTCAGGATAACCAAGATTTTCGCAGAGCGCGACTTTCAGGGGCAGGGAGAGCAGGGTAATGCGGGAATATAGTTCCTTCACACTGAATTTTGGATCGGCAAGGAGAAATACAATCTTTCCACGCTTGATTTCCTCAATGGTATCCTCTATTCCTTTTTCATGTCCCTTACCATGCGCTACTACTACCGATACCCGTGGTATCGGGATTTGTAACCTCGCTGCAGCAACCTGAAGAGATGATATGCCGGGAATGACCTCACCGGTCAGATACCCGAGTCCCGCAAGCATGGGATCGCCGGTGGATAGAATTATGGCATCTGTGGGAAGTTTTTTAAGATTTTTGAAGTCATCAATGGTCTTTACAACACAATCAAAGGGAATATGTGACCGTGCGAGTTCGATTGAACGATGGGATCCAAAGATTATTCTGGCCCGGGAAATCTCACGGATTGCCTGCTCGGTGAGCAATCCCGGTCCACAACCAACACCAATAATTTTCATGGGCTTTTTCCTAGTATCGCACCTTCGCGGTTCACCAGTATTACCCGTGTATAGGGGTATTTGTTTTTAAATGCAGCAAGACTCGACCTCACAGCGGGCAGAAATGCCGTCGAACCTGAAAATTCTTCAACCGTCGCATAGCCTGTTCCTTCAAGGATGTGTGGATTGATATAATGGAGAATCAGCGCAGGGAGCCCAAAAAGGATCACATCACCTTTTGCGACATCAAGCGCCTCCCCGATTTTTCCGCCAACCAGCACCACTTCATGATCCGGGAACATAAGTCGTGCATACCGGAGCCCTATCCTTCCCGTGGTAAGTACCGCGTTGCGGGTTGATGAAACCCGCTCCCGTACCGTTTCTTCAAGATGGTCATCCCATGGCTCAACAAGGCCGGTAGTTCCCAGCACGGAGATACCTCCTTTAACACCAACCCTGGAGTTGAGTGTTTTTCTGGCAATCGCTAAACCCTCGGGAATAGAAAGTTCAACCTGCACTCCTGAAAATCCCTGCTGATCAAGGGCTTCCTGTATTGAGAGGAGGATACATGCAAGCGGGACTGGAGTGATGGCAGGCTCTCCTTTTTTGAACCTCGGTGTATCGCGTGAAAAATGGCCGATGCCGATGCCGGAAATAAATGTTATTCCTTCAGGCTGGGGACGTGCTATTGCAATAAATTCAATNCCTGCCGTCANGTCATTGGGGTAATCCCCGGCAAATTTTTTACAGGACGCACGTCCGGANACCCCGGATACCGGTACATCTGCTGTGAGACCACAGGGAAGATGGACAGGAACTGAAGCAATAATACCACTAAGGGAAAGAATTGCGGCTTTACAGGCAGCAGCTGCTGTCGTTCCTGTGGTGTATCCGCGCCGGAGAATGGTTCCAGACGCCGTGAGGACGGCAAACCCTTCCTCTGCCAGTGAGAGTAATTCAGGGGATTTGCACTTCCTTACCCATTCCTGAGGATAATCAAAACCGGTGACAGGATCTCTCATTCTTTTTTGCCTTCGATAAATATCGTTATGCACTCATTCATTGCCGCTACAGCAACAGGTGTGCCTCCCCGTGTTCCTACAGTTGATATTGAAGGAACTTTTATTGTGCGGAGAAGTTCTTTTGATTCTGCAGCATTGACAAAACCCACCGGTGCCCCAATGACGACCGCCGGGCAGACCCCTTCTTGTATCATTGTGCACAGGGACAGGAGAGCAGATGGAGCATTGCCGATCACAACGATCGATCCGGGAATTTTTGCCTCTAGCGCGATAAAACCCGCAGAGCTCCTCGTAATCCCTCGTTCCCGTGCGATACCTGCACCGAAATCCAGTGCACAGATAATATCGCTTTGATGCCCTTTTTTCTGGATACCTACCTGTACCATACGAATGTCGGTGATAATCGGTGATTCTTGTTTGAGAGACGTGAGAGCAGCAGGAACCGGATCATTGCAGAACCGCAACAGGTCTGCCATGCCAAAATCGCCTACAGCGACAGAGCACCGCTGCCTGATACGATCTTCGTCATTGACGTTGCCGACGATCGTGCGTGCAAGCGTGCGGGATTTTTTCGAGATCTCGTAGGCTTCCTTGGTCTCGGCACCGGGATCAATATATGTATTTGCGCTGGTATCCCCGTGGCGTAATGATTCCTTTGACATCTTCACCCATCCTCCATAACCTGCTTTCCTTTCCGCCAATGATGACGGTTGTATGCATATCCACCTTGTCCTGTATGTTTTCCACACCGGCGAGTGTCGTTATAATCACTTCTTCATCGTCGCGTAACGCGTTACGGACAACAGCCAGTGGCGTTTCCGGGCCAAGATACCTCCGGGCATACTCAATGGCATGCAAAAAATTATACGGTCTTCCCTTGCTCTTCGGATTATAAAGCACTACCGGAATGCCAACTGAAAACATTGCGTCAAGGCGTTGTTCTATCACTTCAAACGGGGTTAAAAGATCCGACAAACTGATTACCGCAAAATCTCCAGACAATGGAGATCCCACGCGTGATGCTGCAGCATTTGCAGCTGTGACTCCCGGGATTACCTCAACTTCGATATCAGCGCCGGAATGCTCAAGCACTTCCAGGACAATGCCGGCCATACCATACACGCCGGCATCACCTCCTGAAACAATGGCAACTGCATGGGAACGGGCAAGTTTAATCGCCTCCTGTGCCCGTTCAACCTCTTTTCCCATGGAACTCCGGATCACGGTTTTTCCCGACAGAAGCGGTTCGAGAGGATCAAGATAGGAAGCATTGCCTATCACATAGTTGGCACCGGCAATTGCTTTCAGCGCCCGGGGGGTCATGTATTCCCTGCGCCCGGGTCCAATCCCGACAATGGCAAGACTGCCTTTTTTCATTTCAGTGTGCGATGGCAACCGTAACCCCTCCATAGACTTTCTTTGCCATAATAAGGTGTTTTTTCTTTGCAACGGCGAGTGCACAGGGTTCAGCAACCCCCAGCAGGCCGATCTTCGTTGCACGGGATGATGTCAACCCCGTCTGTGCGTTTATTGTTTCATCGTCAAGGAATATTAAATTGCCAGAAAGCGAAGAGACTGCTTCTGTAAGTCCTATCTCGTTTAACTTTTTCTGGGTGGTGGCATAGACCAGGACATCGTCTTTTACTACACCCGTTTCTGCAAGAGCAATCCTGATTGCTTCCAGCACTTCTTCTTTTTTCACTCCTTTTCTGCACCCGATCCCAACGGTATACTCGCCTTTCTTTAAAAGGATTGAAACATCCGGACCTGCGATTACCATTCCGGGACCATTTACGGAAAACACCGGCACATCGATATCCAGCATGGCGGCATTTACCTGCCGGGTCGATTCCCGGTTAACAATATCGCACCCGCACCGTTCACCGACACCTTCCACAGAATCCCTGCCGGCTGATTCTGTTGCTGTCGTAATTACCGGCCGGATTCCGAGAACTGACAACTCTTTTGCCAGTTCATTTGCACCGTGATGACCTCCGATGAGCGGGATTGCGTACGCAAGATCGGGACTGACAACAATAACTGCCGGGTCATTCCATTTATCCTTAAGAAGCGGGGCAATACTCCTCACAACAATTCCCATTGACATGATAACAACGATGCGTTTCGAGTGAGGGAATATCTCAGAAAAAATGTCAGGTCTGTATTCCCGGACCTCACCTCCAAGGAATTGTGCGATTGTTTTTGCTTTATCCAAAAACCGGAAAAGTGCGATGACTACGGTATCAGTCATGTATAGAGATATGACCTCGTATAGCCCTTCTTTTCGGGTTGCACCACACGCCCCACGATCAAAAGAGCCGTATGTTCGATTCCTTGTTCCTTTGCCATTTGTGCAATATCTCCTACCGTTCCCCGTACAATTTTCTGGTCAGGCCACGAAGCATGATACACAACTGCCGCTGGGGTATCCAGCGGGCAGGCAAGTTTTTTTGTGATCTCTTCAAGTTTTTCTGTTCCAAGAAAAATAACCATCGTCGTATTTAGGGATGAGAGTTCTTTGATCTGGTCGTGAGCTAGTGTTTTTCCTGCCGGGCGGGTAACAATTAAGGATTCTGACACACCGCGAAGGGTAAGCTGAGTGCCAAGGGCAGCAGCAGCAGCAAAGAGCGATGATACACCGGGAATGATCTCAACAAATACCCCGCGTTTTTCCAGTTCTTCGATCTGTTCGACTATTGCACCGTAGAGGGAGGGGTCACCGGAATGAAGGCGGACAACGGTTTTTCCCGATTTGGCCGGGATCTCCATTGATGTGACCAGTTCTATTAGTTGCATCCCCCAGCTGTCCAGTTTTGTTGTGGCTCCTGACAGGGCGACAAGTTCCGGGTTGACAAGCGACCCGGCATAGATAAGAACATCAGCCTGTTTCAGGAGCGACATACCCTTTACGGTGATCAGATCCGGGCTTCCGGGACCTGCCCCGACAAACCAGACCTTTGCTGCCATATCAGCGCCTCGCATACATCACGCTCAGGTAATCGCTTTTCTCGGGGAGATCGTTCGTGTGATATATCTTCATATCCGGAAAGAACATCCGCTCCACCAGTACAAATTCATGGTAACCTTCCTTTCGCAGTTCTTCAGCCTTTTTTTTCGGGTTACGCACTTTAAGAAGAATCCTTGAGGAAGGTACCTGCCCGTCAGATACCATAAATCCGCCATTCAGGGAAATCCCTGCAGCGGCTGCAAACGCTGTTATCGAGCTGATTCCCGGCTCTGTACGGTATTCTATTGCCGGATACTTTTCGGCAATAATATTGCATAATCGTGAGAATGTAGAGAAAAAATTCGGATCACCAAGGATACCAAAAACCGCAAGCCCGTCCTGTGCGACAGGTGCAATTTTATCTGCATTCTCTTTTAGACTTTTGCGGATCCGCACTTCGTCATCAGTCATCGGGAAATCAAGCACAACGGCATTACGGTACGGGGCAACGAGATCCTGCGCAATTCTTCCCGGAACAAATACAACGTCAGCTTCTTTGAGCAGACGAACTGCCCTTAAGGTGAGCAGTTCGGGATTTCCCGGACCAAGTCCAAGACCGATCAGCATAGGTTCGCCTTCCCCACAATAATATAGACAGGATCAATCGGTTTGAACATGATACTTCCTGCGATCTCGTGCGACCGGGAAACCTGTACCTGGACAACTTCATGAAAAATCCCCAGATCCTTCATGGTTGCAACACCTTCTGAAAGTGTGCTGAGGAGAACAGCATTTACCACGATGGTTCTTGTAACTTTTTTTGCAAGGACCGGCAGGATCCGATTGAGTTGTTGTGTGCCGCCAACAAATGCGCAGTCAAAGACCCTGTCAATCGTGAGAAAATCAACAGCATCTGTGCAAAAAAACTCTATGTTGTGAATTCCGGAATTTTGTGCAGCTTCCTGTGCAGTCCTGATTGCTTCGGGTCTTTTATCAAGCGATATTAAATTTTTCACTTGTTGTGCAATGGCAATCGAGACTTTTCCGGTTCCAGACCCAATCTCGAGAACGGTATCTGTGCTGCGGAGTCCCAGCTTGGATAGGGAGACTGCCATGATCTCATCCTGTGTAGAACCGCCGGCGAGTTTTGTCCCGGACATCAACTCAATTTTTGTTGTGTTAAGGTATTAATCCTTGTTTTACTAGTGAAAAGCACGAGTACGAGTGAGAAATTTGGTGGTCAATCTCCATTTCTATGATATTCCGACACCAAAAATAAAAAAATAGAAATTGTTCATCTATCTGGGGGAAAATACTGACTATGATGCTTGTTCTGTCCTCTGGCTAGCGTCGATCGATGGAATATTATCCCGCATCCATTTCACCTTTTTATTCCTCTTCTGGCTTCCCGCTCACATCCTCTAATGGCTCCGGCTCTCCTTCTGCCATCTGTTCTTCCGTGCACCAGCACTCGATCGTCTGATCGATCCCAATGTACTCCTGGTGATAATCTTCCAGGCAGGAACCGGGGGACATGATGACCGTGCTGGTCAGTTTCCCATCTCTGAAACCATAGAGCTTTCTGAACGGCCAGTCTGGTTCAAGAACTGCTGCACGCTCATAATACACCTCCTGTGCAAGAGAATGGGTGCAGAATATGCCAGGTGAGACTTCAAAGAGCACGTCCCTCACATAGCGTCGGATATACCAGCGCAGTTCCGATACCAGGGACAGGCCGCTTGCAAGGGAGGCACAGGAAACTGAAATCCCACAGGATTTTTTCTTCGGGTGATAAAACCGCAGGGCAAGGCGGCTGGTCTCGGATAAAAAAAAGGTATGGTGGAGATCTATTCCCTCCCGCTGAATTAAAAGGATATTCATCCGGGTCTCCTATAAAATGGGGGTGGATTTCTTGCAAAACTTCTCAGATCAGGTATACATGCGGTTATCGGTCACGATCTCGTTTTTTACCTTGTGGACCGCATCGGTAAAGTCTACCATTTCAACGAAGGTCGCTTCCCTCCTGACGGCCATCATGCCTGCTTCACGGCATATAGCTTCCAGTTCAGCTCCCGTAGCCTCCTCTGTCATTCCAACAATCTCATCAAAATCAATGCTGGCAAGGTGCATTTTACGTGAGTGGATCTTCAGGATCTGGAGTCGTGCCTCTTTATCCGGCAGGGGGATCTCGATCACCCTGTCAAACCGCCCGGGTCGCAGGAGTGCCGGATCAAGCATATCCGGCCGGTTGGTAGCAGCCATGATGCGTACATCACCGCGGTTGTCAAACCCGTCCATTTCAGCGAGGAGCTGCATGAGTGTCCGCTGCACTTCGGCGCTCCCTGATGTGCCGTCATTGGTCCGCGTACTCCCCACGGCATCGATCTCATCAATGAACACAATTGCCGGTGCCCGTTCCCGGGCCAGCATGAAGAGCTCGCGTACAAGTCCTGCACCCTCCCCGATAAACTTGTGGACTAGTTCACTGCCTGACATGCGAATGAAGGTGGCGTTTGCTTCATGTGCTACTGCTTTTGCAATCAGGGTTTTACCGGTGCCTGGTGGCCCGTAGAGCAGGATACCTTTTGGTGGTTCTACTCCGATACGCCTGAATATTTCTGGTTTCGTCAGCGGGTACTCCACCGCTTCGCGAACCTCTTTAATCACTTCAGAAAGACCGCCAATCTGGGCGTAGCTAATATCCGGGGACACCTCAAGTTCCATAATGCGGATACGTGAATCATAGATATTCCCGATTACTTTTACAATCGAGAGTGCATTATTGACAGCAACCTTGGCCCCCGGTTTTAACAGAGGGCGGAGTTCGTCTGTTGCCGTGGTAAGATATTCCTGGTTGTTTCCCTGTTGGCGAAGATAAATCTCACCATTGTCCAGGATATCAACGATAACGGCGACAAAGAGCGGCATGCGCTTGAGCTGGTTGTTCTCCCGCTTCAGCTGGGAATTCTCTTTTATGAGTTCGTCAACTTTTACCTTCATGTCGAGCAGGCTTGCTTCCAGCTCGTTTAACTGGATCTGGTATTTGAGCTCAGATGAAGGTGCAGTGTTATTGACGGAAGTTTCTTCCATATCAATCTTATATCTGTAATCTTCAAACATTTATTAGGTGTGATAGTGCAGATCAGGGGAAGAGGAATAGCAAAAGGT
>JGI11641J44799_10000212_pt1 | contig 16652 bp, 12 predicted proteins | sample WetSurSiteA1Bulk_FD_44799 | JGI IMG/M metagenome (IMG submission 44799) | reverse complement strand
CGGAGAGAAGAAACGATATCCGAAAAGGCCGCCCTCAAGGATGGTTTTTTCGGCCGCCATTATTTCCCTCCGGGTTGCATTGGGCCCGTCAAGCAGCATTTCGAACCTGTGGTTCCATATATGGCTGTTGCGCGCCAATGGTTTGTCATATAATCCCATAGCATCCGGTTCGGTACTGAATAAAACCTTGACCATCTTTACTCTATGGGCAGCTTCATTAAGCTCATCCTGGTATCTCTGCAGGCGTTGCCATCGGTTTGTGCGGTGATAAGTTTCATGTAAAAGCTCTTCGTTTATTACATGAACAGTACCTGGACGAGGCTCATGAAACCATCCTGACTGTGCAACTTTTAATCCGCCTATACCCCTGTTTCGTGCCACGAGGTTCAGCAGAGGTATCTGACCGGCAAGCGGGAATTCCCTTTTCAGCTTTTCATATCCTGGCATGCCCCAGAAGACAAGGCTGCCGGGAAATGGCAGCAGTGACAATCTGCCCNTAANATAAAGTTCCCTGATCGCAGCAGGTAANGAACCGAANGGTCTGAANGTAAGCAGGTATTTAATCCGAGTGAAAGAAGAATTATTGTCTGTGACAAACGGTTTGGTCCATGACGGCAGAAGGGTTTCAGCTGCCAAAATCCTGAATCCTGCGTGATAAAGCGATTTACTGTCTGATAATTTCTCCTTGTATGCGCCTGAAAGTATAGCGGCAAAGAAAGAAACCGATTTTTCTGCAGAGATTTCCTTATCAGGAGTTAGGTAAAAATTTTTCCAAAAGGCTGTTTCGGGGTCGTGAATACTGTTACCGAAAAGAGACCAGATTATTCTGCCCTTATCATCCTGGGCACGTGAAAGCATCAGTGGCAGCAAAGTCACATATCTTTCATGGAATAATGTTCCCGCTTTGGATGCAATTTCAGAAGGCCAGTAAGGATTATCTTTAAGATTCTCTCCTCCATGACCCTGAATATAATTTTCAGTCAATCCCTTGCCGAGCTTAATCAGATTATTCATTATCTGGTGTCCGGCGTGTTCAAACCCGGGCCGGAGTTCAAATTCCTCCTCAACCTCGGTTGTGCGCCAGCCAAAAGGGTCCTCATCGGAGAATAAAACGTTGTCTGTCTCTCCGAGGGGCTTTCTTCCAACCATGGGGGAAGGCATGAATTCGGAATATGCAGTAATAGGATAGCAACCTTCGCAACTGAACCATGGATAACCCTCAAGCATTTTTTGCCAGCCACAGGATTCCTTGTCAGACATAATCGATTATTTTTTCAATAAAATGGATCATATCCGATATGAAAATTACAAACAAAAATTGAATGGCAAATTGAAAAGAATTAATTTTATAAGCAGTTACATTCCCTTGCATCTGGTTCAATACTATATCAATATTACGCAACAATAATATATCGTGCAAATTAACTGTAAATCATCACATGCATTAGTTAATGAAGCTTGCTAGGCAACCGGTAAACAAACATCAGAAAAGCTATGGTTAGGGATATATTGCTGTATGCTGCGGTTTTCCTTGGTTGTTTTTTTGAAGGAGAAACATCCCTCACAACATCTGCCTTTGCAGCGCACAGGGGTCACCTGGAAATATTTATTGTCATTATCATCGCATTTACAGCCACCCAGTCATGGGACTGGATATGGTTTCTTGTAGGAAGGAAGAAAGGAAAGGCTGTTCTGGCCAAAAGACCAAAACTGAGTGAAAAGGCACGTAAAATTGATGTTTTATTAATGAAATACCCGGTACCTGTCCTGCTTGGCTACAGGTTTCTTTATGGCTTCAGAACGGCCGTTCCTCTTGCTATCGGTATGAGTTCCATCCCGACCCGCAGGTTTTTTGTCTTCAGCTTTATAAATACTATTGTATGGGACGTCCTTTTCAGTTCGATAGGCTATTTCTTCGGCGCATTTTTAAAGGCAAACATGAAAAGAATAGAAGATTACGAATTTGAGATTATGGCCTGCATTTTAATATCTGGAATTATTATCGGTCTTCTTCTCCGGTACAGGTCGCTTAAAAGAATTGCGGTGAAATCTCAGTCAATAAAGGTTTAAAATTATTATTGCCGCTTAACTATGTGAAATGAATTGACGTTAATCAGGAGAGTATGAAAAAAACTGCATTCATCATCATAATCTGTCTTATAGCAATAGGCTGGACGTGTCCTAAAAAGGTCGGAGGTATTTACCGGTATTTCTGGGGGAAAAATGACAATTACAATATCTGGATAGTTGACGGGAACAGGGTTCGGCAGAAGATATACAAGGAGTGGCTTTACGGAGGTAATGAACAGCGTTATATATTTAATCCGAAGGGCGAAATATGGATCGACAACGCCATTTCGTGTGAAGAGTTTGATCTTACTCTTGCACATGAACTGAATGAAAGGCACCTCATGGCGAAGTACGGATGGACGTACGAGGTGGCACACGATTCCTCCCTGGCTCTCGAACAGGTCATCAGGCATAATAACCGGGACATTTGCGCAGCACATGAGGCATCACTTAAAAAAGTTTCAGTACTTGACTCTTACAATGTTAAAGAGATCAGGAGTCTTCCGGACAGCATTAAGCTTCAGAATATTTACCGCGTACCTGAAGGAGTAAGGGACGGAATTTCGATATGGATTGTCGATGGTTACATGGTGCGCACGAATATTTATCCCGATTTCGGATTCAGCGGCAATGACATGGCTTATCATTTTATCCCGCCAAATGAAATCTGGATTGACGGCCAGGTATCATGTGAAGAGACTGAGTATTCAATCGCTCTTGAAATGAGGGAACGTCAGTTGATGACAGAGGGTCAGAGTTACAGTGATGCATATGAAGATGCCGTGCAGATGGTTCAGCATCAGAGAGAAGAAATGGAAACTTTGGTAAAGGCACATCTTAAAATTGCTGTTCCGGATTCTCTTGAACGCGATGCCGGGGTCATTGATCCGGATGAAAAGGAGTTTACCCTGAAGCTATACTGAATTCAAAATACAGATAGTTATTTTTCTGCCTTCTTCGGTTTAATTGTTTCGGCCCATTTACAAATCAGATCGATCTGCTCTTTTGTCGGAATAGATTCAGGATTTGAATCCCTGGCAATTTTTGGAGGCATTGTTCCTTTGCTAACCCTTGAGCAGATAGCTGAAGCTTTTTCAGCTTCTTTTGCTTTGCCATATGATGCCCATCTTGAAAAGTTCAATCTTGATTTTGGAAACCTGCCGCCTTCACTTCCATGACAGGACATGCACGAGTTCTTGAAAATATTATTGATATCATCCGGAATTGGGTAGGGTTGTTCTTTCTCGCCCTGAGCCGATGCGATACGGATATTTACCATGAAACCTGTTATAACCGCAAGCCAGAGCAAACCAAAGGAATGAAATGACTTTTTCATGTTTTTTAATAACGTTGTTTGTCCCCAGGCATAAAGATAAATAAACATTCAGTGATCTCGCAGAAATTCCTGATCTTAAACATAGGTTTCTTCCTCATGCAAAAATAAATCCCGAAATTTTCCCATTTCAGGAATTGTAATTTTTACCGTAAATTGTAAGGGTTAATTAGAATACTTATGAGAAAACTAATCTGTTTCCTGCTTCCTGCATTTATACTGATGCTGAATACCCGGCTGATGGTCACTCCGGCACAGGGTTTCAGGGAAGTGAATGACTCTATCTATTCCAGCATTCTGAAAGAACAAAGGTCCCTGATTGTATTCATACCCGACACATGGAAGGCTGACACAACGAAAAAATTTGAGGTTATTTACCTTACTGACGGGGAATGGGCCAGAGACCTGTTCCCGTTTATTTACAGGTTTGCCGTAAATGAACAATTTGTTCCTCCTGTTATACTGGTTGCAATACCCAACCGGTATATAGATAAGGTAAACCAGCGCGACAGGGACTTCCTGCCTGTCCGTGTGGCTGATAACGATATCTCCGGCGGGGCCGATAATTTCATAGCCTTTATGAAAAATGAACTGATCCCGTATATAAATAAGACCTATCCGACCAATGGTACCAATTCACTGTACGGTCATTCATACGGCGGGTTGTTTTCCATGTATACCTTCCTGACTGAACCGGAATTATTTGAAACCTTCTATGCCACCGATCCTTCCTTCTGGTGGAATAATGACTTTGCAATAAAGCTGGCTTCCGAAAGGCTCGGAAATATGAAATCAGAAAGGCATCTTTGGATTGCCGGAATTGAATCAACCTATAAGAATATGGGTATCGGTCGCATGGATTCAGTGCTGAAGCTTAAGGCACCCGAGAATTTATACTGGAAAATCGGGCTGTTTCCAAATGAAAGTCATAATTCCGTGAGATTAAAAGCTATCTATGACGGTATAAAATTTTCATACGCAGGTTATTCGGAAACGCCTCCCCAATTTCATCCGATGAACGGCATCCTGTTAAAGGACAAACCAGCCACAATATATATATTAAGTACTCTTCCTGACCTCAGGTATACTGTTGATGGCTCCGAGCCCACTGTGACATCACCCAAGGCAGAGCAAATGATTTTTATTACCGGTCCTGCAACCCTGGCTATAAAATCGTGCTCACCCGGTGCAAAATACAGTAAGACAGCAAAGGGCAGTTTTGAGTCCGGTGAAGTGCTGCCGGCCATCTCAAAGCTAAAGAAAGCTGCCCCGGGGGGACTGAAATACTCTTATTATGAAGGGAGTTGGGACAAGCTTCCGGATTTTACAACCATAAAACCGTCAGTCACAGGTATTGCAGACAGTACTTTCAGTATTCAAAAGCTGCCTTCAAAGACCAACTTTGCATGCCTGTTTGAAGGTTATCTGGAGATAGTCACCGATGGTTATTATATTTTCGGATTAGGTTCGGATGACGGTTCTAAGTTGTATCTCGGAGATAAGCTACTTATAGACAATGACGGACTTCATACGGTAGTCACCAAATCGTTTGTACTACCGTTGCAGAAGGGTTTCTATCCGGTCAGGCTGGAGTACTTCCAAAAGGAGGGAGGCAGCGGTCTTGATATTGTATATATGCCTCCTGACGCAAAACCAGGGAACCCGATTAAGATTCCCTGGAAGTACCTGTACCATAAATAAGGGTGCAGGTGATTAAATATCCGCAAAGCAGGATAAGCTTTGCGGTTAATTTTATTCAGTTACCGCACGAAATGCATTTACACGTCCATACCCGAAGTATGCAGATATTCCCTGCCCGTCTATTTTATCGGCAGTTTTAAACAGCTGTTTTGTGACTTCCTGAGGACTCATTGTGCCTCCGTTTTTACCTATGATTAATGCAGCCACTCCTGCCACGTGAGGTGATGCCATGCTGGTTCCGGCAGCAAAGAAATAAGAGGGTCCGGGGCAGGTGCTCAACACCATATCGTAAGCATAATAAGATGCCGGTGAATCAAAATCACCACCCGGTGCAGCGATCTCAACCAGGGATTTTCCATAATCAATATAACTGGCGGGGATATCCAGATTCGTTGGTAAATTGTAATAATAATAATAGTACCAGCTATAAGGAGCAGTAGCAGAAACAGCAATAACGTTCTGAAGTTCAGCAGGTAATTTAAATATTGAAGCATTACCATCAAAATTGGAGCCTCCATTTCCTGCAGAGGTGACTATAAGAACTCCCTGTTTAAAGGCATAATTTACCGCACGTTGTTGAGCCAAAATAAAATTCTGGATATAAGAAGCAGGGATCTTATATAAAACGCCATCTTCAACATAAAATCCATTTCTGTCAAACGTGGCTCCCAGACTCATATTAATTACGTCAGCACCATTATTGGCAGCATATACAATCCCCGCATTGATCCAACTGAATGCGCCTGATCCGGAATATTCTGAAAGGACTTTCACCGCAACAATTTCAGCATAAGGCGCTACTCCTATAACACCATAACTGTTATCTGCTGCAGCGATTATCCCGGCAACATGTGTACCATGATTAAAATAGACCGCATCACCGTCCTGATTATATTCGTCAATATCATAATCTTCACCAGGAACAAAAGATGCACAGAGTGCTGTATTCAGATTTGGTGCCAGATCAGGGTTTTCGGCATCGATACCGGTGTCCAGAATAAAAACTCTCGCATTTGAGCCCTTGTATCCGGCATTCCATGCTTCAGGAGCATCTATTGCATCCATTCCCCACTGGTATTTAAAATACGTTTCATTAGTACCAATGCTCGGTGGATTTGCCTCGCCAACAAAATAATCTGGCTCAATCCATTTGATCTTCAGGTCAGGAACAACAGCCCTAACCTCTTCAAGTCTGGCAATTTTTGTTTCACAATTTGAAACTGTTGGTTTAATGATAACTACGCCGATTTCAGGGATTGTATTAACAATCTGGCCGTAGGCTGAGAGCTTTGTCTCAAAACCTGAAGGGAGCGTTTCTGCTTTCGTTATGACCATAAGGTCATTGATTTTTGCACTTTTAAGTGTTACTGCGTCAGCCCCTGATCCATCGGTGTTGCCAGTTTCGATAATATCTTTCTGACATCCAAATGTGAATCCCAGTACTAACAATCCCAGTACAAATCCGGAGATTTTTCTGCTTGAAAAGAATAAGGATTTCATAGGTGCTTAATTTGGTTTGGTGATTTTATATGGTTTCAGGTTAATAAAATTACGAACTAAATTTTACGTGGTTAAGGTTAGTTGAATGATTTTGATAAATAAATATTAACAATCCGCCTGTCTCCAAGCGCAGTCAGAAATCATGAAATCACTGACTCTGCTGTAAAAAAAATTGACTCGGGTTGAGTTAAGTCATAACTTTGATTATGATCAAAGCCGGCAGAGCCAACAATATGATTGATTCATGGCTTTTAATCCTGGTTTGCCTGAATTTGTTCAGCTGTTTCAACTCAGCTGATAAAAGCCGTAATTCAACTGACAAAACCGATATTTATTCTCCTGGATATGATCTGTCAAAACCTGACAAGACAATTCCCCTTCCTTTAATCCTCCGGGAAGTTTCAGGCATCACTTTACTTGATTCGACAACTGTTGCCTGCGTGCAGGACGAAAATGGCATTGTTTTCATTTTTGATTTGCAAAAGAATGAAATTTCCGGTGAGGTCATTTTTCATTCCGGGGGTGACTATGAGGGGATAACGAGGGTTGATAACACGATATATGTATTGAGAAGCGACGGTGTTCTGTTCCGGATCCTGAATGATGAATCTTCGGGTAAACTTGAAAATATTTATACCGTAGGCATCCCGCCTTCAGATTATGAAGGCCTCTGCTATGACCAGAAAAATCACAGGCTTCTCATTGCCCCAAAGAGTAATCCCGACCGGGACTCTGAATCCGGAAATAAACACCCGGTCTATGCGATAGACCTGTCATCGGGAATATTCCTCGGGGAGAAGGTACTTGATCTTGATATTTCAGCAATAAATAAATTCGCGTCTGAGAATAAGGTAATTGTTGCCGGTATTGACAGTCCGATCAGATTCAGGCCTTCCGCAATAGGAGTGCACCCTGTTACAAACAAATTGTATGTTTTATCAGGGGCAGAACAACTGCTTTTAGTTTTTGACATGAACGGGACTGTTGAATACATTGGGAAGCTCAACCCGGAAATTCTCAGTATGGCTGAAGGTATTTCCTTCTTCACCAATGGCGACATGCTGATATCAAATGAAGGGCGCGTTAATCCTCCGTCAATATTGATATTTAATTATAAGCGAAAATGAAAACATGTGCTGAAATAAAATCCTGCCGGGCTTATTGCTTCCGGCTTGTGTGTCTGGCTGGTCTTTTTTTGCTGTCAGTATTTTATTCTGCCGGTCAGAATGATACAACGAAAATCAATCAGGATGACCAGGAACATCCAAAAAGATATGTGTCAATATTTGACAGTGACGAAATTCTCGAGGTTTTCCTGCGCCTGGATCTTTCCGGTTTTTTGAAAAAAACAGACCGGAACCAGTCTTTTGACGGCATTATGAGTATTCATTTCAGTGAAACGGATTCCATCGACAAAAAGGTTACGGTAAAATACCGTGGTGAAAACCGTTACCAGACATGCAGATTTCCGCCTATGCGAATCGTTTTTAAGAAACCACTTTATGAGGATTCCGATTCGGGCCGCATAAAGAGTATGAAACTGGTTAACCAATGCCAGACGGGAGCATCATATGAAGATTATATAATAAGAGAATGCCTGGTTTATAAACTGTACAACGTGGTTACTGACACATCTTTCCGGGTCAGGCTGCTGAAAATTCATTTCATTGACTCAGAAGGGAAAAAGAAATCAATGATTCAGTATGGAATTTTCATTGAACCAGAAGGGCTTCTGACGTCAAGAACAAATACCACTGAGATAAAATCAAAAACCCTGTCACAACGGCATATGTACCCGGCAATGATAGACCGTGTCGCGATCTTTAATTACATGGTATCCAATTGGGACTGGTCAGTTGCCGGCCAGCATAATGTATTGGTGCTGAAGTCATTGAAAATAGGTGCCGAAGAGCTGGGCATACCTGTTCCGTTTGATTTTGACCTTACAGGCGTTGTCAATGCCGAGTATTCAATACCACTGCCTGAAACGGGACTTGTGACTAACCGGGACAGGAAGTTTACAGGGATCTGCCGCACGAGAGAGGATTACCAGAAAGATCTAATGATGTTTCTTGACAGGAAGGAAGANTTTTATGCTGTAGTCAATAATTACCCCTACCTGAGCAAGGCAGCGAAAAAAGATATCACATCTTTCCTCGATCAGTTCTTTGATCAGCTCGAAAAACCGAGAAGCTTTGACAACATGGTCGACTACTTCCTCAAGAATTGTCAGAAATTGTAATACTCAGGCATCATAATAGATGTCAAGCACGGCAACCTTCGACTTATAGTTTACATTGCGGATCCTGATCTTTTTAATATTGAGCCCTGTTATTTCCGAGACATTCTGAATAAGCTCCTTTTTATTCTGGGGTTTGAGCATTTCCAGATCATCATACATAATGGGGTGTGTTTTATACTTGTCCTTCTTGGCAAGCAAAGCCTCAAGAATATAAGCTGAGGCAATAATTATAAGGTTGAAAAGCAATATACCCAGGAGAGGAAACTTCCCCCTTAGATCAAGCGAGTTCATTGCAGAAATGGCGATAATGGCAAAAAGATACGCCATGTTCTTTACGTCAAAACTTATTGTCCTTAGGTTCAAAATGGTGAAAATGGCAAACAATCCGACCGCCATCTGGAATTCCATTGCAACAATTTTCAGCATTGCGCCTATGAAGAAGATCACTATTCCCATCAGGAAAAAGCCGAACAGGTAATCAGCCTTTTTAGTATACTTGTAATAGACCACCCGTAACAGAAGGAACAGGAAAAACAAGTTCATGGCGAACCTTGCCATAATATCCCAGAATGCCGGGGTATTCAGATTGAAAAAATTGGTAATCATAGTTTTAATCTTTTATATTAGAAGTTTTTACAGCTGCTCAGAAATACATTGATTATTTTTTGTTTGCCGGTACACTGATCGAAGAACTCGTCCAGGTATTCGGTCATGATCTTTTTTTGCTTTTCATTCAAATAGGGAAATTCGTTTATCACCCTGTAAAGTTCTTCCTTTTTCCCCAGGAACTCTTCCAGGTCTTTCTGATAAACTTCTCTGCTCCGGCATACCCCCAGGAAAATGCGTTCACGGACAGTTGTGGTTCCGGTAATTTTATCTTCAGGAATTGCGTACCCGGCATTTACAAGTCCTGTCCAGTCAAAATCATAGGGAACTGCTGCAGAAAGGTTAATAGTGTCAAAGGTCATGGGTTTAAGAACTTTGATATTATGTTGATTAGGCACAGCCCAGTCATAGTTGCCGATCATATAATTAAAAATGGCAATCCTGTCCATGACTTTTGGATAGATGCTTTTCTGAGTAAGGGCACTTGAAGCAATCTCGACGGAATTTGTCCTTGCCTCCAGCATTTTCACCGGTTCAATGAAAAATCCGTACTGGGTGAAAGGCTTTTTTTTGTTTTCCGAATCAACATAGTTTACAGTAAGCAGTCTTACCCTGAAGCTGGTGTCAGTCATGACGCTGAACATCTTGTAGATCAGGTACTCTATGAGTACATATTTTTCACTCTCGCTGGCTGAAGTGCATTGAGGCACCAGTTTTATTTTGCCTATGCTGTTCAGGTCGGAATATCCGAAATCTGCATGCTTGAAGTTCAGTTCTATGGGTGCATAGAAGCACCACTCATGACGAAATACCCCGCGGGTCCTTACCCTTATATTTCTTGTAATGGTATCAGCACTGTCGGGGTAAAAGGTTATTTTTCCTTTCAGATATTCTTCCTTTGGTTTCGTTTTTAAGTAGGCAGAGAGATCAAACTGCAAGGTTATTTTCAGTGGCTTATCATCTTCAAAGAGACTGAAACTGCCATAGGCGGTATCCTTAATTGCCGGTTGGGCAGAAGAATTACTGTAATTGCAAAAAACAGGCAACGCAAGAAATGCGATAAGGCAAATGCGAAAGGAAACCCTGTTTCTCATAATGGGACTGAAAATAATAATATCCGGTCTGAAGCCTTATTTTCTTTTATTTAAAGTAAATTTATGAAATGTAATGATCCAAATCAATAATAAAGCATGAAAAAGCAACTCATTTGCCTGCTGATCTGCCTTTCGCTAATTCCGTATTTGTCTGCATCATGTCAGTCAGCCGGAAGAGATAGCGTCTCAGTTAATGATGGCCCGTACATTTTTCTGCTGAACGATACCCTTAAAGTAATACGGATTGAAAATAGCCTTCTCACGGAGGATTATTTTCCGCCCCGGAACCTTTCTAAAATAAAGATTTCTCCTGATCAATCATCTGATTACAGGGAGCTGATAAAGGTATTCAGCTTAAAACCTGAATATTGTCAGAGCTACAAACGGGTCGACAGTATAGCAGTCATCAGCGATGTTCACGGGCAATACAAAATTTATTTAAATCAGCTTATCGCAAATGGCATTATCGATAAGAATCTGAATTGGAAATTCGGTAAGGGACATTTAGTGATTCTCGGTGATGTTTTCGACAGGGGAGGAATGGTTACTGAAATACTCTGGCATCTGTTTGGCCTGGAAAAACAAGCCGCAAAAGCTGGCGGTATGGTGCATTATATACTTGGAAATCATGAAGTGATGATTTTTGACCAAGACCTGAGGTTCATCAATGAAAAATACAGGGAAGTCGAAGCAATTTCCGGAATAAATTATTCCGATCTGTATTCTGAGTATTCAATCCTGGGTAAATGGCTGCGCTCCAAGCCGGTCATGATAACAATAAACGATATCATTTTTGTCCATGGAGGAATTTCGCCTGGAATCATTCAGCGGAATCTGAAAATTGAACAGGTCAATCGATTGTTTTACGAAGAGTTTGCCGGGAAGGACTTACAGGCATTGGCGGGGAATGAAGAACTGAATTTTCTAAACGGGAATGATGGTCCGCTATGGTACAGGGGATACTTTGCAGATACCACTTTCACCGAAATCAAACTGGATTCTATTCTGAGTTATTATAAAAAAAAGCTGATTGTTGTCGGGCACACCACACATAAAGAAATTCAAATACTTTTTAATAATAAAGTCTTTGGTATCGATAATGGCATAGTATACGGACAACCCGGGACATTACTCTTATACAAGAAGGGTAACTTATATAAATGCTCGATTAACGGCGTCAGGACTAAATTATAGATGCAGGTTGCCTGCCCTGGCAGGCTTTTATCCATTTTGGNGCGGCATCGAACAGAATGACCAGGACGCAAATAACTATAATGACAGTAAGAACCAGGTTTATTGCTCCGGCTACCCTGGTTTTCATATTAATGGCCTGAGGAAGATAAATATTCATAATATTCTGCCACCCGGCAGTTAAGGTTGTCACCCCCACAAAAAGCATTGGGAGAATTGTTATCCACGCATATTTAATCTTCCCCCGGTTGATGATATAACTGGTCCCCACAACCAGTGCTATAGTTGCCAGAAGCTGGTTGGCGCTTCCGAACATGGGCCAGATGGTGGCAACGGTACCTGAATAGATGAAGTATGCCCAGGCAAAAACCACCAGGCCGCTTGCCAGAAGATTTCCGGGAAGCCAGTCGTTTCGGCCGAAGGGCTTGTAAACCTTTCCCAAAGCCTCTTGAAGCACAAAACGGGCGATACGGGTTCCAGCATCAATTGTTGTGAGGATAAACAGGGCTTCGAACATGATGGCGAAATGGTACCAGTACGACATCAGTCCTTTCATGCCCGGAATAGCAGAAAATATCTGTGCCATACCAACCGCCAGCGAGACTGCGCCACCTGTTCGTCCGACGATCTTTTCACCCACTTCTGCTGACAGCTCGGTAATGTTTGAATCGGTCATTCCCATGGCATGCAGCTGTGGTAATATATGCTGCAGTTTTTCGGGCGAAACATTGATCATGAAATAGTCAAGGGGCAGTAGGCTTGCTGCAGCTACAAGTGCCAGTATGCTCACTAAACCTTCGATAAGCATGGAGCCAACGGCAATGAATCTGATATCTTTTTCGTTCATCAGCATCTTAGGGGTAGTCCCCGAACTCACCAGTGAATGAAAGCCGGAAATGGCTCCGCAGGCAATGGTTATAAAAAGGTACGGGTACAGTGTTCCTGGAATTATCGGGCCACCACCGTGTGCAAATGGCGTTACGGCAGGCATTTTCAGATCTGGTGCCACAACTATGATCCCGATGGCAAGCATGGCCACGACAGAAACCTTCATTATCGAACTGAGATAATCACGTGGTGCAAGCAAAAGCCAGACTGGCAATACAGAAGCCAGGAAACCGTAAAGTGCAAGTAAAACGGTCAGGGAATGATGATTGAATGTAAACCACGATGCTATAGGTGAATCAGGAATATAACGACCGTAGATGACAGCAAGAACAAGCATTATCACCCCGAAGATCGTTGCTTCGGCGGTCTTCCCTTTTCTGATTTTCGTCATCCAGACGCCCATCGTCAGGGCAATGGGAATAGTGGCTGCAATGGTAAAAGTTCCCCACGAACTCTCTGACAACGAGTTAACCACCACCAGGCCTAATCCAGCGAGAGCAACAATAATAATAATGATAACCGCAACCGAGGTGGTGATCCCGCTCAGCTTACTGATTTCACATTTTGCAATTTCGGCAATTGACTTCCCGTCATGTCTTACCGAAGCGGTCAGCAGAACGAGATCGTGAACAGCTCCCGCCATCACTGCTCCAACAAGCATCCACATGAATCCCGGAAAATATCCAAACTGAACCGCCAGCACCGGACCGACAAGCGGGCCTGCACCGGCTATGGCAGCAAAGTGGTGCCCGAAAAGTATCCATTTATTGGTGGGATAATAATTCTGACCGTCATACAGGCGATAGGCAGGGGTGACCCTCGAAGGGTCTATGGTCAGTACTTTAGCGCAGATGAAACTGAAGTAAAAACGGTAAGCCAGCGCAAAAACCACCAGCGCACCTATAACCAGATACATTGCATTCATTGAGGCAGCAATTTCGAGGATCAAAAATATGAGGAAACGGCATTAATAAAGAATTCTTCCGGCATTATTTTGGAGAATTTTTATGACAGTGCACCGCCAGGAACGAACCCTGCGGACTGAAATAGCAGTTATTTTTAGCAGGAGTATTCAAAAATAAGTAACTTGCTTTATCGAAATCAACTAATCTTAAATGACATGAAAAAATCCGCAGCATTCTTAACAGTTCTGTTTCTGGTTATTGGAAATGCATTACCAGCCCAGTCCCTCGAAGACATTCTTAAAGAACACTTTGCAGCAATCGGACAGGACAGTATCCTGAAGACCAACACCCAAAAAATGACCGGGAAAATGATCCAGGGCAGCATTGAAATACCGTTTATTCAGATGGCCAAACGCCCCGGGAAAGTACGGGTTGAGGGTACTTTTCAGGATCTGACCTTTGTTCAGACCTTTAATGGCACAGAGGGTTGGAGTTTAAATCCGTTTACGGGTGTTACTGATCCTCAGCCGATGTCGGAGGATGATGTCAAGGCTATGCGTTATCAGGCTGATATGGACGGGATGCTGTGGAACTGGAAAGAAAAAGGTCATATCGTAACGTATGAAGGGTCAGAAGATATGCAGGGTACTCCCTGCTACAAAATAAAACTGGAGACAAAAGAAGGTGACACTTTCACCTACTATCTTGATTCCGATTCCTATACCATACTGCGCACAAACACAAAAATGAAAGTCATGGGCAATGAAATGGAAACCGATACATATACCAGTAATTACATGATGGTCAATGGCATAGCTATTCCGGGAAAGATTGAGACAAAGGTGAAGGATCAGCTGATGGCGACTCTGGTAGTAGACAAAGTCGAACTGAATATAGATCTTGACGATGCTCTCTTTGAAAAGCCGTCAAAATAGAGGTGTACTATTAAAACTGAATAACTACAGATTTCATATCATGAACTTCAGGTACATCGCAGTAGGCATTCTCTGTTTTGCAGGCACTTCGGGACTATTAGGACAAGTCAGCGATGCCACTTTCGGAGATATGGCAGGCAGGCATATCGGACCTGCCAGAATGAGCGGTAGAATATCCTGCATTGATGCCGAAGCCAAAAACCCTAACGTGGTCTGGGTCGGAGCTGCTGGCGGAGGAGTATGGAAATCAATCAATAAGGGAACTACCTTCAAATCTGTTTTTGATGAGTATCCCCAGTCGATTGGTACCATTGCCATCGATCAGAACCATCCTGACACTGTCTGGGTAGGCACAGGTGAAGTATGGACACGGAACAGCGTTTCGATAGGAACAGGTATTTATAAGACAACTAACGGAGGAGATAAATGGGAGTTGATGGGCCTGCCGAAAAGTGAACGCATAGGCCGTATCCTGATCGATCCTGTAAATCCTGATATTGTATATGTTGCTGCATTGGGTGCGTTATGGGGTGACAGTGAAGACAGAGGCATCTATAAAACCTCTGACGGGGGCAAAACATGGACCCGGCTGTTGTACGTCAATCCTTCGACCGGATGCGCCGATATGGCAATGGACCCTTTGAACCACTCGGTAATATATGCCTCGATGTGGGACTTCAGGCGCCAGGCATATACTTTCAGGTCCGGAGGACCGGGCAGCGGACTTTATAAATCTGAGGACGGCGGTACGACTTGGAATAAAATACAGAACGGATTGCCGGCAGGAAACCTCGGAAGAATTGCAGTTGCAGTCTCTCCTGTCAAACCTCATTACGTGTATGCCCTGGTGGAATCATCAAAATCAGCATTGTACCGTTCATCAGACCAGGGAGCTTCATGGGAGAAAATGAGTGACCAGTATGTCATGGGCGACAGACCGTTTTATTACAGCCTGATTGTTCCTGACCCGACAGAACCCGATCGAATTTACAAACCTGGGACTATTTTGTATGTCAGTTCAAATGGTGGAAAAATATTCCAGAGTCCTTCCGTAACAGGGGGTAACTATCATAGCGATACCCACGCTCTGTGGGTAAGTCCGGTTGATAATCGTTTTATATACCTGGGAACAGACGGAGGGGTATATGTTTCTGAAGATAAGGGTAACACGTGGAGGTTTATTCAGAGCTTGCCTGTTTCGCAATTCTACCACGTAAGTGTTGATGACAATTACCCCTATAACGTTTACGGAGGCCTGCAGGATAACGGATCGTGGATGGGGCCGTCAAGGAAACCGGGAGGAATAACAAATGCCGACTGGAAAAATGTCGGTTACGGCGACGGTTTCTATACTTACAGGGACAAAACCGATCCTGATTTGATTTACTCGCAGTACCAGGGCGGCAGAATTAGCCGGACCAATCAAAAGACAGGTGAGAGCAAATATATTAAGCCCTTCCCTGAAGAGGGGGTGAAGGATCTGAGGTTTAACTGGAACACTCCGGCAGTCTTTGGCAAAAAAACGGGTTGGCTGTATATCGGGTCACAGTACCTTTTCCGGTCAAAAGACAAAGGCGATTCATTTGAAAGAATCTCTCCTGACCTGACGACAAATGATCCAAAGCGCCAGGAGCAGGAGAAATCGGGAGGTATTACGATTGACAACAGTACGGCAGAAAACAATACAACCATTTTTACTGTCTCGGAATCCCCTATCGACGAAAATATAATCTGGGCAGGGACTGACGACGGCAATATCCAGCTGACTGCAGACGGGGGCAAAACATGGTCAAAGCTTAACGCTGCCATTCCCGGCTTGCCGGCTTTTGCATTTATCTCGTACATCGACGCTGACAATTTCAATAAGGATGCCGCATGGATCACTGTCGACGCTCACATGAACGGCGACATGAATCCGTATGTTTACTATACTGCAGATCTCGGTAAAACATGGAGCTCACTGGCTACCGGCGAAATAAAGGGCTTTTGTCATGTAGTTAAACAGGACCCGGTCAATCCTGACCTGATTTTTCTCGGAACTGAAATGGGGCTTTTTGTAAGCCTTGACCACGGTAAGGTATGGGTCAGGCTAAAGAACAAAATTCCGCAGACCGGGATTTATGACATTGCATTCCAGGCAAAACAAAATGATCTTGTCCTGGCAACCCATGGAAGAGGAATAATCAT
>JGI11641J44799_10000211_pt1 | contig 16670 bp, 9 predicted proteins | sample WetSurSiteA1Bulk_FD_44799 | JGI IMG/M metagenome (IMG submission 44799) | reverse complement strand
ACAAGCCAAACCCAAAGGGGTAGAGCGGCTCGGCGGTCATGTAGCGATAGGTACGTCCGGTCATGCTNTAATCGTCGAAGGCTGGAAGTTGGTCGAGCGATTGGGGGAAGGTCAGCGGCAACTTACCAGAAGGGGCAATATCCCCGAACAGCACGTCAGCCACCGCCCGACCGCCCTCCATACCCGGATACCATACAAAAAGAATCGCATCCACCAAATCCATCACTTCGCCGAGCGCGATTGGGCTGCCACCAGTCACAACCAGTACGATTCTCGCACTGTTGATTGCTAATTCTTTGATGTAGTCGACCTGGCTGGTAGGGAGTGAAATACTGTCCCGGTCGCCGTAGAGCGGTGAGAGGAGCGATGAGCCTTCCTCGCCTTCGAACTCCGGGGTGATACCGACGCAGACAATGGATACATCGGCGGATTGGGCCATGGATGGTGCCCAGGTTTGTTTGATTTCGGGCCGATGCTTGAGCAGCGTACCAGCGTGATATCCCAGCCCCACGCCTTCGGGGATGCGCCCGGTGATGCCCTCCATCAGCGTAATCATCTGGTTATTAAAGCCGCAATAGCTTCCGAGCAGCACTTCCATGCTGGTGGCGGTGGGACCGGTAACGAAAATCTTGCGCGCCGAGGGCTTGATCGGCAGGATGTTATCTTTGTTCTTGAGCAGGACGATAGATTCAGCGGCAGCGCGATAGGCCAGCTGGCGATGTGCATCACACGCGACGACATCCATCCCAATGGAGGCGAACGGTACATCTTCGACGGGATCGAACATGCCAAGTTTGAAGCGTGTGCCAAGCGAATGTGCCAGGGCGCGATCAACATCCACCTCAGTAATGAGGCCACGCTTGATGGCCTCGGGAATCTCGTTGTAAACATGGTCACAGCCAAGATCACAGCCGCGTTTGAGAGCCATTGCCACCGTTTCGACGGCATCTTTGGTGAATTTGTGGTTGAGATGAAAATCAGAAAGCGCGCCGCAGTCCGAAACTACATGGCCCTCGAAGCCCCATTCGCCGCGCAAAATGTCATCGAGCAGGAGTTTACTCCCACAGCAAGGTTCATCAAGCGTGCGGTTATAAGCGCCCATCACTGCTTCGACTTTGGCCTCCTTGACTAGCTTCTTGAAGGCTGGCAGGTAGGTATCGTACAGATCGTGTTTGGAAACGATGGCATTGAAGGTGTGGCGCTCTTTTTCCGGACCGGAATGGACCGCATAATGCTTGGCGCAAGCCGCCACTTTGAGATACCTGGGATGGTCCCCTTGGAGGCCTTTGACAAACTCTGCGGCCATTTCGCCGGTAAAGAATGGGTCCTCGCCCCAGGTTTCCTGCCCGCGCCCCCAACGCGGGTCGCGGAAAATGTTGACATTCGGCGACCAGAAGGTCAGTCCCTGGAATTGATCGGTGCACCCGTTACGACGCAAGGCTTCGTGGTATTTGGCGCGGCCTTCGTCACTGATGGCGGTGGCGATCTGGTGGATTAAATCCTTGTCCCAGGTGGCAGCCATGCCAATCGCCTGCGGAAAAACGGTGGCGCGCCCGTTGCCAGCTATGCCATGCAGGGCTTCGCTCCAAAAGTTATAATCGGGAATGCCCAGGCGTGGTACACCTTGCGTGGGGTGGTTCATCATAGCCACCTTTTCGTTAAGGGTCAAGCGGGAGAGCAAATCCTGAACTCGTTCAGGGATGGGAAGATTGGTGTCTAGGTAAGCAGGTTGGTTCATAAGAAATCCTTGACAAGAGTATACAATATCTGAGCTTTCCCAGCCCTTCCTTCACAAGACGGGGTGCTGAGGAAGTGGTTTACTATTAACCCTCTCCCCGACCCTCCCAGAAAAGGGGAGGAAAAGTTCTCTTTCCAATTGAGAGGTCACGGCCGTGAAAAATCGACAGTCCTGGAAAATATTCAAACGTGGAATTCACCCGGTAAGTATCCTCGCCCATCCGGCAGATCGAGGGGTTAAAATAATAACCTGGCAGAATAGGTTTCGAAATGTTTCGGGCATGGGTTGCTCCTTTCTGCAATAAGTATAGTAAGGTGGGACCAGGGCAACCATATAAGGCCCCGCAGCAAGAAGTCCCATATTCGTAATTGTAGATTGGTCCGAAGAAAACTTTAGATTTCCTGACTGCCGGAATACTTGTGACATTTCACCATCACATCGCTAAACTGTATGTCCATTGGCGCTACGCCTTTGCANTTTTCCGTGACCTCNGGGCANCGGCCCGCAAATTTACAGCCTTGCCGCAGGTACTCATCAAGTTCTAATTCAGAAAGTGTGATTGCCGTAGTCTTGCGTTTTTTGGGGTCCGCTTCGAGAATGGAATCGCGCAGAAGCTTTGAGTACGGATGTCTGGGATTCATCAACACCTCTTCCACCGTCCCCATTTCCACAATATTGCCGCGGAACATGATGGCAATTCTGTCGCTGATGTAATACGCTGTCGCCAGGTCATGCGTGATATAGAGGATGCTCACCCCCAACTTATCCCTGAATTGTTTGAATAAGTTGACAATCGACATGCGCAGGGAGGCATCGACCATGGAAACCGGCTCATCGGCGATAATCAGTTTCGGGTCAGAGACCAGTGCCCGGGCGATCGAGATGCGCTGGAGCTGCCCGCCGGAAAATTCACTTGGGTATTTCCCCGCGAACTCCTGATAGGTCAGACCCACCAGGCGTAGTTTTTGATCGATCCGATCAATGGCTTCCTGTTTTGATCTGGCCAGCCGGAAGTACCGCACGGTTTCGTAGAAATAGGAATCCACCGTACGCAGCTGGTTGAAGCTGCAGAATGGATCCTGGAAGATTGCTTGCACGCCTTCAGTTTTCCAAACTTTCTCCTTGCGGGTCTGCGGTTTTCCATTATGGAATATCGCCCCGGAAGTGGCTTCTTCAAACCCGAGGATAAGGTTTGCTGTGGTGGTTTTGCCACAGCCGCTTTCGCCGGCCAGGGTAAAGATTTCTGCTGGTTTGATATAAAAGCTGACATGATCCACGGCTGTGCATATGTACCTGGCGAGTCCACCGCCCTGGGAGTATCGTTTGGTCAGTTCGTTTACCTCAAGCAGCTTGTCCATGTATCCCTTCTCCAAATAACCAGCAGGCAACGGTATGGTTTTCATCCAGATAAGAGAAACCCGGTATTTGCTGGTGGCAAATTTCCATAACTTGCGGGCAACGCGGGTGGAAGGGGCAGCCGGTAGGCAGGTCGATCAGCGAGGGTGGGTTGCCGGGTACGCTGTCGCGCACATGCTTATCGCCGAACTTAGGCAGCGAGTTGATCAAGAAGCGGGTATAGGGATGCAGCGGCTGGTCAAAGATTTGCCCGGTGGTCGCCTCTTCAACGATCTTCCCGGCATACATGATGCCGATCCGGTCGGCGATGTTGGCGTGCACGCCCATATCGTGCGTTACCAAGATGATCGTATTCTGGAGTTTCTCTTGGATATTTTTAAGCATCTGGATTACGCCGCGTTGCACCACCACATCCAGGGCGGTGGTGGGCTCATCGCCGATCATGATGCGCGGTTTCAAAAGGGACGCCAGGGCGATGGTCACGCGCTGGCGCATTCCGCCCGATAACTGGTGTGGGTAGAGTTCAAGGACATTTTTGGGTAAGCCTAGCGCCAGGATTTGCTTGCGAGCCAATTCGAAGGTTTCTTCTCGGCTCTGACCGCCGAGATGGCTGCCAATGAAATCCTCATAGGTATTTTTCAGTTTGATCACTGGATTGAGCACGCTCATCGAGCCTTGCGGAATATAGGAAATGTACTGCATACGCAGCTGTCGTATTTCTTCCGGGCTCATCCTGGTGACATCTATTTCATCAACCCAGTTGGTACGGTAATAAATCTTGCCGCTAATCAGGCGCAAGGGTGGCACGAAGTCGTTGAAAAGCGCTTTCAGCAGTGTGGTTTTACCGCAACCGCTTTCGCCAGCGATGCCGTAGATTTCGTTTTCATAAATCTTCATGTCCACGCCATTAACGGCTTGGACTACCTTCTGGGTACCGTACATCTCCAGAACATAGAAAGCTTTAAGCTGCTCGGTTCGTAGGACGGTTTGTCTCTCTCCTGTCATGGCTGTGTTTCCACTACACTCCAACCCTCTGGATACGCGTTCTGGGATCCAGATACTCGCTGATGCTGGTCGAGAGCCAGTAAAGAGCGATAAACATGAAAACCGCTAAGACNACTGGCGTCAAGACCCAAAACCAGCGTCCTAAGAACATTGCCTGGTAAATGATCGCCCAATTCAACATCGTGCCCAAGGTGGGAACATTAACGTTGACCAATCCAAGGAGTGCCAATGTCATTTCCAACCCAATCACCCAGGATATATTGTTGATCAACGTCGAGAAGATTAACGGCGTGGTATGGGGCATGTACTCGTTTAATACCAGTTTGACTGTCCCCGTACCTGATAGGGTAGCCGTCTTCGTGAAATCTAGCTCGCGCAAGCTTAAGATCACCGAGCGGATCACCCGCGCATCCCATGGCCAGCCGAAGACCGATAGCAGTAATCCCAGAACGACCAGATTCATATGTTGTCGCACCATCATAGCCAACATTACCAAGATCAGGAAGAGCGGAATCACCAGCAGGCCATCGCAGATAAACATCAATAACCGGTCGGTGTTGCCGCCCGTATAGCCGGCTACCATGCCAACCAGGACAGCGATCACCCTTGAAACCGATGCGGCGATTAGCGCGATGATCAAGGAATTGCGCACCGCAAATGTTGCCTGCCAGAAGATATCCTGCCCGTTCGAATCGGTGCCGAGCAAGTATTTCATCGATGGCGCCTGATTTTTCGGGACCACATTCCATAAAGTTGGATCATAGGGCGCAAAGAAAGACAGGACGGCCAGGATCAGGATGATAACCAGTACGAAAAAGCTGATGAAGAAGCGATAATCTCTGAATAGATCTCTGAGGACTTTCACGTGACAGGCCTCCTAATAATATCTCACCCGCGGATCAAACAAGGGATACGTCAGATCCACGATCAAAATCGCCGTTGTGATACCAAAGATAGAAAGTATGGTAATCCCCATGATTAGGTTGTAATCTGCCCGGATGACGGAGTTATAAAGCAGCATTCCCAAGCCGGGGTAAGAAAAAACCATCTCGGTAATCAATGCCCCGCTGAAGATTAGCCCAAGAGAAAGCGCCAGGCCGGTGATTTGTGGCAGTATGGCGTTGCGAATTATGTACCTATTTACGATGCGGTCTTCTGTAACACCGCCCAGCTTGGCATACTGGACGAAATTCTCAGCTTTGACATTCTGCACGATCAGCTTCATGGTCTGGAAATTGACCGCTGCACCTAAAATTATCAGCGAGAGGGCAGGTAAAAACGAGTGCCAGATGACATTTTTAAAGTAGGCCCAGCTGAAGGAGGGTATGGCTCCTAATGACGACCCACCAGTAACCGGGAACCAGCGCACGACAAAAGCAAGCAGCAAGAGCAATGCGAAGGCAAAGATGTAATAGGGCAGCGGGCGGATCACCATGGCAATGGCATCCAAGGATCGCGACCAACCTTTGCGAGAAAAATAACCCGCCAAACCACCGAGGATATTTCCTGATATCCACGCGATCGCAGTTGTGGTCAGCAAGAGACCCAAAGTCCAGGGCAAGGCAGTGGCAATGAGCTGGTTAACGCGCGTGGGGAAATTGAAGAATGAAACGCCGAAATCCCCGTGTAACAGCCTGCCCCAGAAAGCCCAGTATTGATCGCTCCAGGAGCCCTCCAAGCCATACATCTCGGTCAGGTCGCGGATGATGCCATCCATCGCACCCGGCTCCAACGTTGAACCGCGCGCCCTCATCTCACCTATCATAGCCATGACAGGGTCATTCGGGGTGAGCCTGGGAATGAGGAACACAATGGTGATGCCCAGCCAAAGGATCATAACGTATTGAATCAGACGAGGGATGAGATATCTTTTCAGGAATGTCACGGATTTACCCTCACGCGTTTTTCAATTCGCATCGACAAGCTACACCTCTTATCAGGAGAAACCACTGGAAAAGCGATAAAACTTGGTTCTCCCTGGGCAGGTTTCCCTGCCCAGGATGAATTGCGATATAGTCGAAGTAGATCCCGAAACACCTTATGTGCCGGAGGGTTTCATGAATGGAGTAAAGTACTTGAAGTTGGGCCAGTGTGTGTAAGGCTCGTTATAGGCGTTTTCGCTGCCGGGCCAGTTGGTCCAGTAGTACTGGTCCCAGCCGACAAAGCCGATGTATCCATAGGTCGGGACGCCGGGCATGTATTTAACCGCTTCCTTGAGGCCCTCGGTGCCGATGGCGATAGTTTGCTCGGTATTGAAGGGATCTGTCTCTACCAGCCTCTTGATAATATCGTCCATCGTCGGGCTCGACCAGCGCGAGTAAATGCCCTGGGTGCGCTCTCCCAGGGGCTTCTTATAGGCGGAGTTCCATCTATCGAGAACGCGATACAGATCGGGCCCTGCACCCCAGGGCTCCTGCGCCGGCCAGTTGCCGCTCATATCAAAGTCACCGGTGGCCTGGATGCCATCATTATCTGCGATGGAGAGCACATTGGCATCGATGCCGAACTTCTTCCACTGCTGTACGGCAGCCTGAGCATTGCGCGCATCATGGTTAGTAAGTATATTGCCGCACAAATAGTTGATCGTCCAGAGCGTGCCATCCGGCAGGTACCACTTGGTGGGTTTGCCGTCTGCGTCTTTGTCTGCCTTGAAGCCGTTTTTCTCAAGCAGTTTCGTGGCGATATCTGGGGCATACTTGTACCAGCCAAGTCCGAACGCCTTTTCCTGGAATTCCTGAGTGTCGGGGAAGACATACCCTCGGCTCTTGGCATCGGCGGCAATGAGCTTCGGCACATCCGGGTCGTAGGGCGCAAAGGTTTCACCGTTGCCCACGTCGAGCGTGAACGACTTCAACCAGTCTTGCATCGGCTGGATGTAGTCCTTGGGGTAAGGGCCGAGGTGCGGGACGTGTACCGGGCTCACAGTGGCGGTGGAATCAACGGCAATGCTCATGTACTCCACCATGTTGATCGCCAGGATCAATGCCCAGCGGACATCCACGTTGTCGTACGGAGGCCGGGCGGTGTTGAAAAGGATGCCGGTGATGCAGGGATCGTTGTTCACCACGAATGGGAATGTCGGTTGGTAACCGCGGACGGTCTTAGACTGCGCCAACAGCGCCTTAAGACCATCAGCTGATGTTTCACTTACATCCAATTCATGCGTCAATTGCGCCAGGATTTGAGAGCCTTCCGCGTCAAAGGCCTGAATGACAATGTACTTGGGCACCGGCTGACCATACATCATGCCGGTCGGGCTATTGACCCAATCTTCGCGTCTTTCCCATGCCGTCCAGAACCCTTGGGGATCGAAGCTGTGCAGCTTATAAGGACCGCAGCCTACATACGGATTGAAGGTATACTGAACCGGATCAGACTGCTGCTCGAAGATGTGCTTGGGCATGATCCTGTCGCAGCCCCAGCGGTCTAAGAACCAGGTATGGAAGCGGGAGTTGGGCTTCGTCAGAACAAATTTGACTGTGGCAGGATCAACAGCAGTGACAGAGGATATTCCATCCGTAAATTTTGAATTTGAGTTGAAGCCCGTATACTTCTTAACGGTCTCGACTGTATAGACCACATCGTCAGCGGTGAAGGGCTGGCCGTCATTCCAGGTGACGCCTTGCCGAAGAGGAACTGTGCATTCTGTGAAGTCTGCGTTATACCTCGCGTCCCCGTCCGCCAGGCCGTTGATGATATTGCCTGTGGCGAAGTCGACCGACCAAAATGGTTCGTCAGCCAGGTTCTGCAGGCCGCGGTCCTGCCATTTCCAGCCGACCCAAAGGTTCATATTATCGGGTGTGCCAACACGCCCGGTAAGCTGCCGGACAAGCAAAGTCTCCCGGCGGGGGAAGGTCCCCAGCACATCGGCAACCGCTGCCAGTGTTGGGGCGGGTCCAGGCGTTGGGGTGACCTCCTTAATCACCTCTTGTGGCACTAGTTGGGTTTCTTTAACAATCTGGGTTTCCTTGACAACCTGCTCGACCACCTGGGGAGCACAGCCTGCAAGCACGACTCCGCCGGCACCAACAGTTACTGCTTTTATGAAATCGCGACGACTTATTTTTTGTGACATTAATTCCTCCTTACTTTTTGAACGATTTGCGAAACGACTTAGTTAATCAGNTTGACGGTGAAGGGCGATGTAATTCATTTGCAATAGGCTGCCTCCTGTTCTTTTGAGCATTTCATCGCCATTTGGTTATATGTACCATACGGTTCGTCTGGCGAATGTTAAGACATAGATCTACAAGAATCTCTGATAACGAGCTGGGTAGGGATTTTATATAAATTACATTTCTCAGCGGGGTTTATCGGGAGGGATTCTCCTTCCATTAGCTTTACAAGTATTTCCGTCGCCAAGGTACCCATCTTCTCAATAAATTGATCGATGGTCGTCAGGGGTGGGTCGAGGTAAGCTGCCTCGTGGAGATTATCAAACCCCATCACCGACAGATCTCCTGGTATGTGTAAGCCCAACTCTCTGGCAGCCTGATAAACACCCATCGCCGACATATCATTTGCTGCAAAAATCGCCGTTGGGCGATCTGGGCGTGATAAGAGCATACGGGCGCAAACCGCAGCCGTTTCAGCCGTATAGTCGCCAATCTCAACCGAATCCTCACTCAAAGGGATNCCAGCCGCAGCCAAGCCATCCTTATATCCTTGCAGGCGCAGGTTCGAGCTGACCAGCTCCATTCTTCCGGTTATATAGCCGATACGGCGGTGACCCAGGCTGGTCAGATACTTCATTGCGGCCAGCGCACCTTCCTGGTTTGTCGCGATAATCGATGGGTAGTCTGGGGCTTCATTATTCGGGTCAATAATCACCAGTGGGGCCTGGGTGATAAATCGAGTCGCCGTCGGTGTAACCACAATCGCCCCATCGGTAATACTGCCGTTCAACAATGCCACATAGGAGCGCTCATGATTGGCGATGTTCTCTCTATCTATCACACCACTGGTATATACAATCAGGGCCTTATCAAGCTTGGCGATCGCCTGGTTGACGCCACGTAAGATTTCCTGACAGTAGTATGAGGCCACTTCCGGTATAATCAGGCCGATCACATTGGTTCTGTGACTGCGCATCCCGCGCGCAGCCAGGCTGGATGCATATCCCAATTCCTCGACAATAGCCAGCACTTTTTTGGTGGTTTCCTCAGAGACATCATCCTTACAGTTAATGACCCGCGAAACGGTAGTAACCGAAACACCGGCTTTGCTGGCTACATCNCGAATGGTAACCGCCTTTAGGTTTCTCTTCATTGCATTTTAGGGTAACGTTTCCGGTATCGTTTCCGGTATGGATATAATCATTATTGCATAAATGATTTATAATGTCAATAGGTTTAAAATTTCAACGGAACAATAAAGCAATCGGCTTTTTTCTTGGAGGATTGTTGCATGGAAACAAAAGCTAAATTTCATGGCCCAGCTTTTGCCGGTTTGGAAACAACCGAACGGCTAAGCGATGAACAGATCGAGGCGCGGGCGCAAGAGTTGTTGAGGCAACTCACCCTGGACGAAAAAATCAAGATGATGTCAGGGGACATGCCATTTTGGTCGGGCATGGCCGATATGATGGGGGGTGGCTACGCCGATCATCCCTGGGTGGCAGGGGCTGTGCCGCGGTTGGGCATCCCTGGCGTACGTTTCGCTGATGGCCCACGCGGGGTAATCATGGATGGCGGCACCACCTTCCCGGTTTCCATGGGCCGCGGTGCTTCCTTCGACCCTGAGCTGGAAGAACGCATAGGTGATGTAATTGGGCGCGAGCTGCGAGCGATGGGTGGGAATTTCTTTGGCGGAGTATGTATTAACTTGTTGCGTCACCCGGCTTGGGGGCGCGCACAGGAAACCTACGGCGAGGATCCCATTCACCTGGGACAGTTTGGGGCTGCCCTGGTGCGCGGCGTCCAGAAGCACGTGATGGCCTGCGCCAAGCATTATGCGCTGAATTCGATGGAAAATGCCCGTTACAGCGTAGATGTGACCATCAAACCTCGCCCACTCCACGAGATCTATCTGCGCCATTTCAAGCGCACCGTCGATGAAGGCGTGGCTTCGATCATGAGCTCGTATAACAGCGTCAATGGGGAGTGGTGCGGGCAGAATTATATGCTGCTTACCGAGATTCTCAAGCAGCAGTGGAACTTCCAAGGNTTTGTGATGACCGATTTCATCTTCGGNATGCGCGATTCCAAGAAAGCTGCGCTGGCCGGGCAGGATATCGAAATGCCCTTCGATATGATTCACAAGCAGCATCTCAAAAGCCTGGTGGAGGGCGGGGAAGTACCAGTCGAGCGCATCGATGATGCTGCGCTGCGCGTATTGCGCCAGCAGATCCGTTTTGCTCAGGGTCGCGACCCACGTGAATATTCTCTCGATGTAGTCTGCAGCGAAGCGCATCGCAAGATCGCCCGTGAATCGGCGGAAAAGGCGATTGTTCTGCTGAAGAATGAAGGGGCGCTGCTGCCTCTGAAAGAGGTAAAGAAGCTGGTAGTAATCGGCAAATTGGCCGTTGTGCCAAATACTGGTGACGGGGGTTCTTCGAACACCCGGCCGCCTTATGTGATCACCCCACTCCAAGGATTACAAGAAGCACTGGAGGGTCAGGCGGAAATCATCTATGATGATGGGAGCAATCCTGCCCGGTCGGCGCAGGTTGCCCGCAAAGCTGAAGTGGTAGTTATTGTTGCCGGTTACACACACCAGGATGAAGGCGAGTACGTTTCACCCGACTCGGTAACCGAGCTGTCGAAAAATTTTCCCTTGCCTACTCCTGAAGAAATGCCCATCGCACAGGCGATGATGGCAAATGTTACCGCGACGAGCGGTGTTAACAACGCCATGCCAAGAGGTGGGGACCGCAAACTGCTGACACTGCACCCCGATGATGAAACGTTGATCCAGGCAGTCGCCGCCTCTAACCCGCACACGGTGGTCGCCATGATGGGAGGTAGCGCGATTATCACCGAGAACTGGCGTTGGCAGGTTCCGGCGATTCTTATGTTATGGTACCCAGGTATGGAAGGCGGACGCGCTTTCGCAGATATCCTGTTGGGGAAAGTCAACCCAAGCGGCAAGCTGCCCAGTGTATTCGCCACCCGGCCCGAAGACCTTCCCTATTACGACGTGAATGCTACGGCGATCACATACGATTTATGGCATGGCTACCGCAAGTTGGAGCGGGATGGAGCCGTAACGGCATTTCCATTTGGCTTTGGACTGAGCTACACCACCTTCGAGTATGATCACCTGCGCCTGTCGGATAAGTCGCTGAGCGCGAACGACACCCTTACCGCCACGCTGGAAGTGACCAATTGCGGACCGATGGCCGGAGACACCGTTGTTCAGGTCTACATTGCTGTGCCGGCTTCGGGGGTCGAGCGTGCGCCGAAGGAATTGAAGGCTTTTCGGCGGGTTGGTCTGAAATCCGGCGAGACCAAAACCATTCAAGTGGACATACCGGCCAAAGATCTCGCCTATTACGACGAGCAGTCGGGCTGGACGGTGGAACCGACCAGCTATAGGCTGATCGTTGGCCAGCACTCACTGGATGACCAGGCATTGCAGGCGGAGTTCAAGATCGTCTGAATGGAGGTCAAACACTATCAAGATATCATTCAAAGAAGTGTCGAAGCGAGGTTCTGGTCTGATCTCTGCCCTGGAGCCTCGCCGTAGCAAGCAACGAGTGATGTTGATAGTCTTTTAGCATGCAATCAGGAAATTACTAATGTAATGGCGGCAACCGACGCGGGATGGAGGGTTAGGTTGAGTCGGGAAGACCTGCAACTCACTTGGAAAACATTCGGGATTACCAGGGTGGGCGAACTGAAAGTATTGTGTGTGTGAATTTCTACTGTCAGAATCTGTCCACGAGCCTCATTGACTTTTACCCCGCCCAGGATGTTAATTTAGTTATTGCATTCTTCCTATATCTGAACTTTATTTTCGATCTTCATTTCACCCACCTGAATGGTGACCACATCCTCCATCTGCAATGAGAAGTGATTAGGGACGAGGCAAGTTCCGGTCATTAAAAAAACACCCTGCGGGAAATCCAGTTCGCGGGTGAGAAACTCGACCAGTTCAGGCATCATTCGCTTCATGGAGGCGGTACTTGCTTCAGCGTTGAAGATCGTTTCACCTGCTCGTCGGATTTCCATGCGGATTGGAAGATTCTGCATCATCTCGGGTTCGCACAACAAAATACCATGTCCCAGTGCGCATGAGCCGTTATAGATCTTCGCCTGTGGCAGGTAGAGCGGGTTCTCCCCTTCGATATCGCGCGAGGAGACGTCGTTCCCCGCACAATAGCCCAGGATCTCTCTATAACAATTAATGACCAGCACCAATTCCGGCTCGGGTACATTCCAACTACTATCCATGCGGATGCGGATGGGTCCACGGTTGCCTGACACGCGCCACCCTATGGATTTGATAAAAATCTCCGGTCGCTTCGCCTCATAGGCTTTCTGATACATATCTGCCACGCTGGATTCCGCCTTTCTTGCCTCGCGGCTTTGTAGATAAGTGATTCCCGCTGCCCACACTTCCTGCTGCGGATCAATCGGCGCTTCCTCATCACCCAGAGCTGATTCATTGCCCGATAGTTTTTCCAACATTTCAAACATGGTCTCGCGCGTCATCTCGAGCAGCGTGGTCAGGTTCAGGTCTGGCGGCAGATAATGACCATCCACTGCCCAGCGTGATCCATTTGGAGTTTTATGTTTGGTGAGTAGCATTGGACATCTCCTAAAATCTAATAACGAATTCAGTCGTCCCTTATCGAACGGCTGACCCACAGTGCACTCACATGCACTGCGACAAGCATCAGTGCCTGCGCATGTGACAAGCATCAGTGCTTGCGCATGTGACTCCGAGTAGTTACTACGAAGCTAACTTCTCAAGGATCATTTCTGCATCGTACACACATCCACCCCATGTGCCGCCGCTGACGTTTTGCAGAGCTGCCCATAGACGGGTATCCTCTGGCAGGTCAGGATTCAGCTTCAACTCGGGATGAGGTGAGCGGGAGGCTAAATCAACGTTGAGCACATCTATGCTTCCCGAAAGATTGACTCGATCAACGATGATCCGGATCGTATCGCCATCCCGCAGCTTCCCAAGCGGACCTCCCGCCAGTGCCTCGGGTCCCACGTGACCGATGCACGCGCCTGTGCTAATGCCGCTGAAGCGCGCATCGGTGATAAGTGCGATGGTTCTGCCATGAGGTAAGTACTTTAATGCGGATGTGAGCTGATAGGTCTCTTCCATACCTGTGCCCATCGGACCGCAGCCGATCAGCGCGATGATGTCGCCTACCTTGACGGGATTTTCGCTCAGTCCTTTGACCGCGGCGATCGCGGCACGCTCGCTCGTGAACACGCGGGCGGGACCCGTTTTGCGATAGACACCATCCGCGTCAACAACGCTAGGATCGATGGCAGTGCTTTTGATCACAGCTCCCTGTGGCGCAAGGTTACCTGTGAGGAATGTGATCGTGCTCATCAACCCACGAAGCCGAGCCTTCGTTGGATTCATGATCACATCGTCGGGATCAACATCATCCAGTACCTGAAGTCGTTCGCGAAGTTTTGCGCGACGTTCACTGTGTTCCCATTCTTCAAGCGCTTCGCCTATCGCGTTGCCGTTTACAGTGCGGGCGTTGAGTTTCAATAATCCCAGCTCTCGCAAATTCAACATCACTTCAGGCACACCGCCTGCAAGGAAGACCTGCACGGTTCCATAGCCTATTGGTCCATTCGGCATTACATCCACCAAACGTGGCGTAGAGCGATTGACTCGTAACCAATCGTCCACGGCAGGGCGTGGGAGTTTCGCAGCATGCGCAATTGCAGGGATATGCAACAGTAAATTTGTGCTTCCGCCAAATGCGGCGTGTGTGACCATGGCGTTGTGGATGGAGTCTTCCGTTAGAATGTCGCCGGTAGTGAGGTTTTGCGCGGACATCTCCATCAACGCACGCGCGGATCGCTTTGCCACATCGAGCCAGATTTCCTGACCCGACGGTGCCAAAGCGGAATGCGTCACAGCCAATCCTAACGCCTCTGCTACAACCTGACTGGTTGCCGCCGTTCCGAGGAATTGGCAACCGCCTCCCGGCGATGCACAGGCACGGCATCCAAAGGCGGATGCTTCTTCAAGGGTGATCAATCCATGCACAAAACGTGAGCCGAGCGATTGGATTTTCCCTGCATCTTCGCCTTGCTCCGGAAGCAACGTCACACCGCCGGGGACGATGACGCCCGGTAAAGACTTTTGTGCAGCGAGGGCGATCATCATCGCAGGCAGGCCTTTGTCGCAGGTGGCAATGCCGAGCACACCTCTGCGTGTCGGCAGCGAGCGGATGAGCCTGCGCAGGACAGTCGCAGCATCGTTGCGATAGGCGAGGCTGTCCATCATACCTGAGGTGCCTTGCGTTCGTCCATCGCATGGATCGCTAACGAAGCCTGCAAAGGGAATGGCATTGTGTTGTTTGAATTCGCTAGCTGCAGCTTGCGCGAGTAGACCTACTTCATAGTGTCCTGTGTGATAGCCGAGGGCGATGGGGTAGCCATTTTCTGCACGGATACCACCCTGTGTACTCAGGATGAGATATTCGTCTTTGCCGAGGTCGGCTGGACTCCATCCCATGGCCGCGTCCTGCGTCCAGCCGAAGATGTGTCCGCTGGGGGCGTCTCTTAAGAAATCGGAAGGGAGAGGCAGGCGTCCCGCAGGGCCCGAAGCGTGGGTTTGAACGTCGAAGATGTTATTCATGATTCACATAGATTATCTTGGTATTGGTATAAAAATCCATTGCATCATATCCCTATTCCTTATAATTATTGGTGCTCGATTGTTTGAATCCGCCGAAGGGAGCGTTGAGCGCCAGACCCCTGGTCGGCTCGTTAACCTTGACTACACCCGCATCGACCTGATTCGCGAACGTAATAGTTTCCGTCAAATTAGCAGGTGAGTTCTGGCTGATCATCCGCCGTAATATCGACGACCTACCTGATCAAATACTACTTCAGCAACTTACTCCCACTCCCAGGCTAAACCAGGTCCGGTTTTTGCGTGCCAGTGTCTTTCCTACACCTGTCTGTGACGTTTCTGCTGCCTTGCAGCCTGTGCGCTACTACCAAAAANGAAATTTCGTCGCTTATCGCTCTCATCGCAAATAAAACTTGCTCGGCAGACTACTCTCACACCGGACTTTGTGCAGTAATAATTGATTACCCTATAAAAGTTTCTAAAGAACTTAGTCACGTTTTCTGCCTCATCATACTACACAAATGGATGATTTTTTTATGGTAGATAACTACACAGCCTGCTTTGGTTAAAGATATTCATAATCAAACCTATCAAATTTCATAGATCTTTCTAGCGTGTATTGTGGGATATCGATCAACCACCTCTCCTTCAAACCGATGCATATCCGGATACAATATGGGTACAATTATGCTAGAACAGTACATTGATTTTAGGGGAATGTAGATGTAAAAAAGGCTTTTTCTCTTGGATTTTTATCCATTGCACCGAAGAAGTCGCAATTCGATTCTCGCCGGGTCAATGATCACCCTTCATAGCTGGAGAAATCTTGGAAAAACCCAGTCACACGTTCAGTCTGTTATCACCCATACTTCCTTCCTGGGACGAACAATATCAGCTGTTACCGTGAAGACTATTGACTCTAACTGTTTTTAATGCTATTATAATGATAACGTTTACAAAAAAATATTCATCGCTTATCAATAAAAATTCCGTTATTTCCCCATTATTGGTTAAATACTTTCAATTATGCCTGTTGAAACCCGGATAATTATGTATTTTCATGTGTTTTCAGGCTAANAACATAAAGAAACAACAATATGCGTAAACGCTCACAAGAGNAACCGTGAAAAATCGTACCTCCAAAGTCACAATAATAGATGTCGCCGCAGAGGCAAATGTTTCTTATGGGACGGTCTCGCGGGTAATCAATCATGATGTGCACGTGAAACAAGAAACACGAGATCGTGTTCTGCAAACCATGGTACGCCTAGGGTATGTGGCAAACCGCCAGGCACGCAGCCTGGCTGGAGGCAGGACAAACAATATTGGGGTTCTCATCCCGGATCTTGGAACAGGGTACATCGGTGAGATTATCCGTGGCATTGATGCTGAATTAGGATTAAGCGAACTTGATCTCATCTTGTATACAACTCAGCGTACTGCTAGCAAGGAAGCCAATTACGTGACAAATCTAGCCACAGGGATGGTGGATGGCCTAATACTTGTGCTCCCTCGCAGCTCTGCCGATTTTATCGGTTTATTGACCAAGCAAAATTTCCCATTCATCCTTATAGATCACCAAGGAATTGGGCCAGAATGCCCCGCAGTAGGGGCAGCGAACTGGCAGGGGGGGTTCACTGCGACCGAATATCTGATTAAGCTAGGACACCAGCGAATTGGTTTCATCACTGGCTGGATGGACCTTGGCTGTGCCCTCGATCGGCTCGATGGTTATCGTTCCGCCCTTCGGACTAATCACATCCCTGACGCACCAGAATTGATCTATGAG
>JGI11641J44799_10000208_pt1 | contig 16794 bp, 12 predicted proteins | sample WetSurSiteA1Bulk_FD_44799 | JGI IMG/M metagenome (IMG submission 44799) | reverse complement strand
GGGATTACACTCGTATCTCGCTTCACCGCGGCAGCGAAAGTCTCGCCGTAATGTGGCCGGGTTGCTTCTCCGTACCACTTCCTGATATAACTCTGCGACCAGGCCGTGGTTTTGTCCTTGTGGCAGTCGTTGCATGCATTGGGTGTCCCAATGGTCAGCGTAAGATCCGGACGGGGTAACCTGAAACTGTGATCACGCCTGTAATCATTGCCCATGTAGTATCTGCCTGTCATATGACAGTTCACGCACTGTGCTCCTGTTCCTTCCTTATATTCGGGTTCCCCCCTGTTTATAAGACGATCATCCCCTGTACCCGGGTCCGGCTTATGAAAATGATGCCGCCGTGTGTCGTAAATATCCGGACGATGGCACTGGAGGCAGAGCTGGTTATCAGGTTTCTTTGTTTTTACCGAATGCGAATCATGACAGTCACTGCACTTGATCCCCTTCTCAAACATTTTACTCTGGGTGAACGAACCGTATTCATAATCCTCATCACGTATCTGCCCGTCAGCATAATAGATAGGCTGAGTGATCAACTGCGGGATCATGTAATTCAGCAGGTCACTGTTATCGTCTTCATAATCTCCAAGGATGGCGCGCCGTGAATGGCAGCGTGCACATACATTCAACAATTCCTTATTATCCAGGTCCCTGGTTTTTACTATCAGCCCGGTATTCACATCCATGGGTCTTGATCCTTCCGGCAGATTCGCCCATTTGACATGTTCAGAGGAAGGGCCGTGGCAGGCTTCACAGCTGACATCGATCTCTGACCATGTAGTTTTAAAGGTATTGGTTTCAGGGTCAAAATTCTTCTTCAGGTTGGTGGTATGGCAATCAGCGCACATACCGTTCCAGTTCTGCGCCTGGTTGGTCCAGTAAAGCCAGTTGCCGGGATCAACGTTCTGTCCTGCATATACTGTGTCGCCCAGATGAAACCATTTCCCGTGTTCGGTATCCCAGGCAATCGGAAGGCACTGCAGGCGTCCTCCTTCGAACGGTACCAGGTACTGCTGCAAGGGTGTGTAACCGAACGTATGGGTGACCTGAAAATCCTCGAACTTGCCTGACGGGCCTCGGGTATTCATAAAAAACTTCCCGTCTTTTCTGAACATGCGGTGAACCTCACCCCTGTGCCTGAATTCAAAGTTATTGAAATTGCCCAGAACGGTTGAATCGTTAGCCACATCCATGGCCAGGTCGTGATGCGACCCAATCCACAGGTCATCTTCTTTCTTATGGCATTCGATGCACGACTTTCTTCCCACAAACTGCGCTTTCTCCTCGACCTTGCCCTTTGAACTTTCAATCGCCATCCGTGTGATGTACAGGGGAAACGCTGCAACAAAAAGCACTGTCGCCGTGAACCCGGCGATCTTCCAGTTCCTCATTGGACCATTTCCTTCGTTAGATGGCATATGACATCTGTTTATCCTCGAACTTCTTGCGTTTTTCCTTCTGGTTGATGTCTATCTTGACCTTCCCCTCCTCGAGTATCACAGGATAATAATCGAGAGGCCTGGGTGCCGGCGAATTGAGCACGACACCAAACCTGTCAAACGCTGAAGAATGGCACGGACAGTCAAACTGGTTTTTTGCCTGGTTCCAGAGTACAGAACATCCCAGGTGAGGGCAGGTTAGTGACAGTGCCAGGAATCCTCCCTTGCTGTCACGTACAATATAAAGCTTGTCTATCCTGTCAGGTGTGACTGAGTCAAGGGGAAAATCATCGATATTGCCGATGATTTTAATGGTTGACCCCGCTTTGCTTTTGTTAAGCTCCCTGGATGGCCTGAGCACATTGAAAATGAAAAACACCAGCTCTGCCGCTGCCACAGCCCCAAGGATCTTCCATACCGTTTTCAGGAAATCCCTCCTGCCGGACTTCTGTGTTTCGCCTGTTTTGCTATCGGTCTTTTTCATCTTTAATCCCACCTGTTAAAAGGTCATACCTGCCATGGCCATACAAGGTTCATCCCTTCCCCCCTGAAGAATATCCCGGTCAGCGTGAGAACGGCATATGAGGCTATCATAATAATGACAACCGACTGAATGAACTCAGCCCGGTTCAGGGAGAATTTTTTCCTGATAAACCCGAGGAAAAAATAAAGAGTCACAATCAGTATTAAAAATGGCACCAATCCTTTTGTGACAATTGACGGAACAGATGGAAGGAGCAGTTCAGGATCAGGGAGGAGTTCACTCAGTCCAATGAATAAGACTGTGAATAAAGCTCCTGCGATAAGAGAAAACTTTGCTGATTTTATTCCGTTGGCAGAGAGGAACCAGATGCCCTGGTTTGCATCACTGAGTTTAATGTAGGGAAGCCAGCATGCTGCTGTCATGACCGTTACAGGAAAGACCACGATTGCAAACATGGGATGGAAATGTATCAGAAGCTCCTGCAGACCCATAAAGTACCACGGAGCCTTGGCCGGATTAGGGCTAAACGACGGGTTGGCCCGCTCCCTGAGAGGCGCGTCGAAAAGGCTGCTGATCAGGAATATTATTGCAAGCAGCACAATGGCAACAACAAACTCGCGGTTGACCAGGTGAGGCTGAGTATCCACCATAGGACTCTCCCTGTCCTTTTCTGCAGTGATAACTCCCCCGGCCCTGCGAACACGCCAGAAATGATATCCCATGATGGCCACCATCAGCACAGGAATGATACCAGTATGGAGGTTGTAAAAGTTTGTGAGTGTCGCCTGCCCGACGTCCTTTCCGCCCAACAAAGCTTCCCTGATAAAATTCCCTGCCAGGGGTATATAAGCCAGCAGGCTGGTGCTGATCGTGACAGCCCAGTATGAAAGCTGATCCCACGGCAGGAGGTACCCGGTGAAATTCGATAAGACAACCAGCAGTATCAATGCCAGTCCGAAGATCCAGTTGGCCTGCCTTGGTTTGCGGTAAGCTCCTGTAAAAAGCACACGAAGCATGTGCAAAAATGCTGTCCATAGCAGGAATAAGGCACTCCAGTGATGGATGTTACGCAGCATCCTGCCGAAAAGGAGGCTGTCCTGAAGGTTCAGTATCGAGTTATAGGCATTTTCCGGAGATGGCTCGTAGTGAAATTTCAACAACAAACCTGTAATGACCTGCAGTACAACAAGCACGGCAGCCATGCCCCCAAGCCCGAAGGTAAGACTGAAACGCAACGTCGATTCCCTCACTTTGCGGGGGTGAAGATGCAGGATCCAGCCGTACACGGGTTTTCTTTTCTTCTCTATATCCGGATTCTGATTCAATTAATCTCGCAGGTTATTTTCAAGTGCGAAGCTATCTTAATCGTATTGATATACTTTCAGATTCTTAAAGAGAAACATATTCAGAGAGAAGTAAAAGATATTTGAGTTAAGGGCCTCATAGGGCTTGACATCATTACTGTTGACAAAATCCCTGTTATGGAACTCACTCAGGTAATATTTGAATTTAAGGTTGGCTCCGTAGGGAAACTGAATGCCAACCAGAAAGCCGTGCTGAAAAAGCTGCTGCCTGTCGCTGAACCACCCGGTAATGGTATTGATTTTGTCACCTCCTTCAAAGGTCTTTTCCTTGTACAGAAATGCAAGTTCAACCTCGTATCCCGCATAGAGGAATGTTCTGTCAAGGTTACCTATCTTAAATCCCAGGGGAACACCTAGGTTATAGGACCGGAATTTCTTCTTGTAAGTTGCGTTCTCGGAATAATCATAATAATTGTCGTAGATATAGCCGACGTTCCTCACGGCCAACCCGGTGAACAGTCCGAAGTTGCTGGTCATATCTATGTTGAGCATCGTCGATAAGTTGATGACCGGGGCAAATCTCAATGTGGAACTCTGGCCTACACCATCGTCTTCGATATCTGCAAGTGAAAAGATTATCTCAAGACCGGTGGTTGCGTACGGCTTCGACTGGCTGTGAGCCGGCATTGCCAGCAACACCAGCATGGCCAACAGGATTGAATAGCGTTTCATGGGATTAGTTTTAAATTTGACATCGATCAAATATACTAATTCCCTCAAAGAAAACAAGGTTGTACAGCGTTTTCGGAGTTTTTTATTGTCTCTCACAGACGTCAGGCCGGGTGGGCAATTTTGCCATACTGGTGGTACAATTGAACACCGCGTAGCGGTTTAAGTTATACAATACTGTATATCCACGATAGATCGGGGCAGGTCCCAGAGGCGATTTTGATGTGCTTAATACAAAGGGATACCGCGTAACGTTTCAAGTATTGTAGCAGCAAGAATGCCGATGAATCCCAATTCCCCGTAGGGGATGAAGATCCCGAAAAATGCAGGACTGATTTACCTCAACTTCGGCATTTATTGTATAATTTTGATAAAGATAACGGCAGGCCGCAGTACTTATGAAGTTTCCTTTTGGTTCAAACCTAACAGTCCTAATATATGAAACGAATCACATTTACAATGAAACAGGTATTCCTGGTTGTTTTCAGTGCCTTTTTTGCTCTGAACTGTCTTGCACAGAAAACAAGGGATGAGGTTCCTGATAAATATAAATGGAACCTGACCGACATTTACAAATCAGATGCAGAGTGGCGTGCTGCCAAAGATATCATCGCTGCAAAGCTCAATAATGTGGAAAAATTCAGGGGAACCCTGACCGGATCGGCAGAAAATCTGCTGAAGTGCATGGAATTCAGTACCGAGATCGGTAAGGAGGCATACAAATTATACTCCTATGCTTCAATGAGTTCTGACCTTGACACCAGGGACATGAAATATGCGGGCATGAAGCAGGAACTGGGACAAATGTTTTCTGACTTCGGAGCCAAATCGGCATTTATCGAGCCGGAAATCCTGACTGCCGACTGGAGCGTTATTGACGGCTTCATCAAAGCAGAACCCAGGCTTGAGCCTTACCGGATGGGGCTTGAAAATATGTTCCGGACCAAGAAGCACACCCTGAGTGAACCTGAAGAGCGTATCATGGCACTGTCAGGAATGGCCGGCGGTGTGGCGTCTTCGGTATACAATGTCTTCTCAAACGCTGAAATGCCGGGTCCTGAAGTTACCCTTTCGAATGGCCAAAAAGTCCTTCTTACCAAATCCGAGTATAACAGGTTACGTGCATTGGAAAACCGCGCCGACAGGCAGATTGTGTTCGATGCCTTCTGGAATAACTATGAGAAATTCAAAGCTTCCTTCGGCGAGATGCTTTACGGAAATGTTCAGGAAGACTGGTTCCATGCCAAAGCCCGTAATTATGAATCCTCCCTCGAGGCAAGTCTGTATCCTAAAAATATACCGGTCGAGGTTTATTATTCGCTTATTGAAAATGTAAACAAGAACCTGCCGGCACTCCACCGCTATCTCAAAATCAAAAAGCGCATGATGGGAGTTGACACCCTGAAATACCTTGACTTATACGCTCCGGTGGTAAAAGATGTCGACCTTAAATACAGCTTCGACGAAGCCTCGAAGATTGTCCTTGAAGCCTTAAAGCCTTTAGGGGAAGAGTACATTGCCGCTGTGCAGAAAGTCATCAGCGAACGTAATATCGACGTTTATCCGACAAAAGGTAAACAGTCAGGGGCATACGGAGGTGCAGTTTACGGCGTGCATCCGTTTATCTTGCTCAATTACACTGATTTATATGCAGATATGAGTACACTGGCTCATGAAATGGGACATGCCATGCATAGTTATCTTTCGAATAAGACACAACCCTTCCCCCTGGCGGATTATCAGACCTTTGTTGCTGAAGTAGCCTCCACATTTAATGAGGTGTTGCTATTTAACTATATGCTGAAAAACGAAAAGAACGATGACATCAGGCTCTCGCTCCTGATGAACTGGCTCGATAATTTTAAAGGCACCCTGTTCCGCCAGACGCAATTTGCGGAGTTTGAACTGAAGATACACGAGACTGCTGAAAAAGGACTGCCGCTTACCGGTGACACCTTCTCCAAAATGTATATGGATATAGTAAAAGCTTATTATGGCTATGACAAGGGTGTCTGCTATGTCGATAACAACATTGAAATGGAATGGGCATTCATTCCTCATTTCTACTTGAATTTCTATGTGTTTCAATACAGTACATCTTTTACTGCATCGATATCCCTTGCTGAAAAAGTCATGAGTGGCGATAAGGCAGCACTGGATAAATACATTGCATTTCTGTCAGCAGGCGGATCTGACTATCCGATCGAGCTGCTGAAAAAAGCCGGGGTTGACATGACAACCTCCGAGCCATTTGACAAGACTATTGAATCGATGAACAGGGTCATGGATGAAATAGAAAAGATCCTTGATAAAAAAGATAAGATATGATTTGAAAGATTTCAGCGTTCTGACCACGCTGCTGAGACGGTGAAGGAGAGATTTTTTCTTTATCTTTGTCCTCCCCGGGACGTTAGCTCAGTCGGTTCAGAGCGCTTGCTTCACACGCAAGAGGTCGCTGGTTCGAATCCTGCACGTCCCACTTTCAAAATGAAACACTCGCAGCTCCTAGGCTGTGAGTGTTTTTCTTTTATGGGAATTTTGAAGTTTCCGGAATTGTTTAACTTAGTTGAACCAAAAGAGCAATAACCTTAATTATCAACCAGTAAAAAAGTAAAAAAAATGAGTATGTGGGAAAAGCGTAGTAACAATGCGTCGGCTTCCAGTGCCGTTTATGGCCTTGGGCTTATCGGAGCAGCAATTTATTTTATAGGTGGCGCCACGGGATTCTGGATGGGTGTCCTGGGTTTCCTGAAAGCCATTGTATGGCCGGTATTTCTTGTAATGGCCGCACTAAAGGAGTTGGCGGTATAAGGCCCCCATGCAGAGACGCAGCTTCCTGCGTCTCTGCATTTTTTGTCCAATAAGTTCCAGGAGGGCAATCCTGTATCCATAAAACAATCACATGAATATAAAATCTGTCACTTCAAAGTCTGACCTGAAAAGATTTATCGGTCTTCCCTACAGGCTATATAAGGATGATCCGGTATGGGTTCCACCCCTGAAGGATGAGCAGTTCAGCCAGTTCGATGCGAGGCGCAATCCGACACTTGATCATTGCGAATACGCCCTCTTCATTCTTGAAGAGAATGGCCGGGTAACAGGACGTATAGCCGCTTTCATCGACAGGCTGGCCCTGGAGACATGGAAAGAGAAGATCGGATTATTCGGTTATTATGAGTGTATCGAAGATAAAACAGCTTCCGTGATGCTGTTTGAGGCCGCAGCGGCCTGGCTAAGGAAAAAGGGAATGACAAAAATGAGAGGGCCGTGGAGCTTCGTTTCCCAGGAGTGGGGCCTGGTGGTGGAGGGTTTCACCCCGTCACCGGTAGTTATGGCACCCTATAACCCGCCGTATTACATCGACCACATAAAGACCTTTAACCTGGAAAAGATCAAGGATCTGCTCGTATATTATATTTCTGCCAGGGAAGACTATGTAATTCCCGAAAGAATTTTGACTCTCACCGATGACGTTGCAAAGCGATATGGCGTACATGTCCGCCAGGTTGACATGAAGAACTATGATAAAGATGTGCAGAAGATTATTGACATGTCTAACAAAAGCCTTGCCGATAACTGGGGTTACACATCCGTGACAAAGGAAGAAGCAGAAGCTGTGGCTCGTGATCTGAAACCAGTCATTCAGCCGAAAGGAGTGATTTTTGCTGAAGACCCGGAAGGCAACCCTATTGGATTTGCAATAACTATTCCTGATATAAACCATCTGCTTAAGGGTTTGAACGGGCGTTTATTTCCGTTCGGGTGGTTCAGGCTTCTGACCGGAATACATAAGCTGCGCAGTTACCGTCTTTTTGCCCTGGGAGTTGTTCCGGAGTATCACGGCAAAGGCATCGACAGCCTGTTGTACCGTTCTCTCTACGAGTCCCTATATAATCCTGAGATATGGATGGAAATAAACTATGTCCTTGAAGATAATGCCCCGATGAATAATGCTATTCATAAACTCAATGCAAAGCCCCTGAGGAGATACAGGGTCTATGAAAAAGAGTTATAGCTGACAGAATTGGGGCCTCAGCCTCTCCTGACCTGCTTTCCAGGGAGATCAACACTTCATGATGAATAAATTTTCTTAACGGCCGGGATTTTATGAACCCAAAAGTATCATTCATTATTCCTGCATTGAATGAAGAGAAAAACATTCCTGTCCTGCTCAGTAACATAAAAAAGCTGGATAATAAATTCCGTTATGAAATTATAGTAGCAGACGATAACAGCACCGACAAAACCGCGGAAACAGCGGAGAGGCTCGGTGCAAAAGTAATAAGAACCGGCACGGATGCTCCAAAGACAATAGCAAATGTCAGGAACACCGGTGCAGGAATAGCTTCGGGAGAGATTTTTATTTTTTGCGACGCTGATACTGTAATCCATGACACGAATAAATTCATGTCCAGGATTCTTTCGGTATTTGAAAACAGGGAAATTGTTGCTGGCGCCCCATGCATCAGAATCTTTCCGGATGAAACCATCCTGACAGACAGGATATCTCATTTTTTTTCCAATAATATCATCCGGCTCAGCTTTAATACGAAGATTCCCCTGTGCGGAGGTCAATGCCAGGTTGTCAGAGCTGGCGCATTCAGGGAGATAAATGGCTATAATGAAAATATTGTGCAGACAGAGGACAGTGACCTGTTCAGCAGGCTGCGTAAAATCGGGCAGCTTCATTTCTTTTCGGACCTTGTCGTTTATGAGTCTCCCAGAAGATACAGAAAGACGGGGTATACGCTACTGTTTGTACAGACAGTTTTCAGTCATGTCTGCAGGCTGATCTTCAGGAAGAACGCACTTAAAGAGTGGAAGAAAATAGATTAGGTGCGGTTGGGGTTATTGAAGTAATCGCTGCTTTGATTGATTATTTCCTCAGGTATGGCATCACATCAAACGCGCTGATAATCATAATAATTCCAAAGAGTATCATCCCCAGGGCATACCAGAAGCGGATAGGGCCGTCAATGCGCTCCAGCTTTACGTCTTTAAGCCATTTAGGACCTACCAGAGCCCCTAATATTGTTCCGGCGGTAAGAAAGTAAACGAGAGTAAGATCAATCTGCCCCACCAGGAAGTGTGCGCCAAGAGCAGAGGCGGTGTTTGCCATCACAACCATCAAAGATGTTCCTATAACCACCTTGACAGGTTTACGCATGGCAAAGAGACCGGCCTGTGCCTGCGTTGCGCCGGTGACTCCAAAAGTGGCTGTTATTACTCCTGCCAGGAAGCCATACAAACTGCCTTTAGCCATTCTCTCGAATTTGGAAACCTCTGGTTTTTCAATCCCGTTGGCCTCGTCTTTTTTCTTTTTCATTATGCTTCTGATCATTGGCACTGCTACCAGAATGGCGGAGGCGCCATAACATATTATCAGTTGCTGATGGGTAATGAGGCTCGTAAAGCTTGCTCCTCCAAGGGCTCCCAGGATGCCGGCAGCCGCCATCACAAGTCCCAGACGGACATCGATGTTGTTGTTACGGTAATGACCTATAGTACCGACTATACATATCGGCAGAGTGGCTGCCAGTGAGGTTGCAACAGCTACCTGCGCCGGCACTCCGAAAAGGATTGTCAGGATAGGGATGAAGAAAAAACCNCCTCCCCCTCCGCCGATCAGGGTGCCTATCAGTCCGACTATAAAGCCGACGAGCGGCAGCCACAGATAGATATATTCAAAAGCAGAATGGAAGATCATTTCAGTTTTTTCTTTTGGGCCTTTTTATCTTTAAGCACCCAGTAAAGTCCCATAATGTCTGACCGCATTTCAGGAATTATCAGGTTAATGATGATGCACTCAATGGCGCCCATAATGCCCCAGGCAATCATGAAGTAATAAAGCGGAGCAATAAAACCAAAAACAAAAAGACTGATGAAGAAAAAAGCCTGGATATACCCGCTGGTCTTTGTGGTATAGAGGTGGTAACTTGGAAACTTCCTGAATTTTATAAGAGAAACGATAACCGTACTCACAAGCATGGTGATGAAAATGATGAAGCTCACAAGGTGAGGCCTGAGTTCATCCATCTTAAAAACGAACAGGCCTATGAACGCGAGCACGTATGTAAAGTTGTCGGCAAATCCGTCAAGCCTGGCTCCGAGTTCGGTCTCCATATGGAATCTCCTTGCAATATAACCGTCAAGGGCATCTGTTATAAGATTTATTACCAGGAAAATGGCGAACAGGTTCTCTTTGCCTGAAATAATGAAATACAATATTACCGGGTCGACGAAAAGCCTGTAGGATGTGATCACATTTGGTATGGTCCAGAATTCATCTTTTTTCATTAGAGCTGCATTCTTTATGAAATTCCCCCTTCAGATACCGGCCCCTTAATTACACCTTGAAGCCTGCAAATATGGATAAAAATATGAAATAGAGAAAATTCTGTCATAATAAGGGAGTAATTTTATAGGTTTGCTAAATCTCCGTGAAATTACGGGAATTAACATTCCAAATGCAACTCAAAATCTGACTAAATGAATGCATATGATGCAATTACGATCGCACGGGAGAGAGGGCTGAACCTGCCTGAAGAGGTCATTGAACTCGTAAATTCGGCTCCCCTGTCGCTTTTTTTCAACTCATCGGATGAGATTTTAAAGCAGTCGCTGGGAGCAAAAGATGATCTCTCATATGAAGTCAGATACAGTATCCCGGGCAAAGGAGAGGTCACTGAAGTAAAGTTGCATCGGGTCACTAACGGGCTGTCGGCAAACTACACTGACCCCTATATGCGCCGGCGTGATCCAGACACAATGCTGATCGGAGACACCCAACCGACAGACAAAAAGAGATTTGAGGATGAATACGGCTATGAGTTCAGCAAACTCAGGATTGAAACATTTGAATGGCTGAAGGAACAGGAGATAGGTATCTTCCTGTGCTTTGCCGGCAACTTCCCTGTCGGAGCCGGGGGCATAGTAGTCACTCCTCTGAACGCTTCTTTCTTTGCATTCGGATTATCGCTCCTGCAGAAAATATTGCCTGTTGATGACCTGCCTTCAGGGTTTTCCGTTGAATCAGTTGTTTATGTCGCCCCGCCCTTCCGTCACACTCATTTTAATGGAAGGCAGATTGTTGTGCACAACAGGCTGAAGGGGCTTCATGAGATGTTCTCCTATAATCTCTACCCCGGCCCCAGCGCAAAGAAAGGCTTTTACAGCGTACTACTGACGAAGGGTGAAGCCGAAGGCTGGCTGACGACTCATTGCTCTACGGTACAAGTAGTCAGTCCGTATGACAATATTACCACGTTCATGCATGAAGGGGCAAGCGGTGGCGGAAAAAGCGAGATGATACAAAACCTGGTGCGTGAACCTAACGGCCAGATTTTGATCGGACAAAATATTCTGACAGGAGAAAAAAGAGTAATATCAATTCCCCTGTTCTGTTCATTTAACCCGGTCACCGATGATATGGCTCTCTGTCACCCGTCATATCAGGAAGCCAATGGCAAACTTACTGTTGCTGATGCCGAGAATGCCTGGTTCATCCGCGTCGACGGTGTGACGAGTTATGGCGATGATCCTTTTCTTGAGAAGATAACAATTAATCCCAGTGAACCTCTGCTATTCCTGAATATAGACACAAGGCCGGATGGCACAGCGCTCATATGGAATCACACGGAGGATGCCCCCGGAAAGCGCTGCCCTAATCCGAGAGTGGTCCTTCCCAGGCATATCGTGCCGGGGGTCATCAGCAGACCTGTGACAATTGATGTTCGTAATTTCGGCGTAAGGATGCCTCCGTGCACTGCCGAAAAACCGTCGTACGGCATTGCCGGACTGTTCCATATTCTTCCTCCGGCCCTGGCGTGGCTCTGGCGCCTGGTGAGCCCGAGGGGCTATGCCAATCCAAGCATCACCAGCGGGGGTGATATGGAGAGCGAAGGCGCCGGCTCCTACTGGCCCTTTGCAACTGGCAAACGCGTGAGACACGCAAATCTTCTGCTTGAACAGATAGTCAACACCCCAAGAGTTCGTTATACGTTGACTCCGAACCAGCACATAGGAGCATGGAAGGTGGGATTTAAGCCGCAGCTTCTGATGCGTGAGTATCTTACCCGTCGGGGCAATGCCAAGTTGAGGCATGACCAGTACCAGCCCGCCCGCTGTCCGTTGCTCGGTTATGAGCTTAACTACCTGACGATTGAAGGGTCGCGTATCCCGACAAGATTTCTGAAGGTCTACCGGCAGACGGAAATCGGAGAGGAAGGATATGATGCAGGATCTGTCATACTGCGCAATTTCTTCAGGAAAGAACTCCAGACCTTCCTTGAGCCTGAACTCCTGCCCCTGGGCAGGAAGATAATAAACGCCTGTCTCGACGATTGCACTGTCGAAGACTACGCAAGGATCCTGCCTATGGAGTATCAGTACTCCTTCCTGACCATCAGCGATTTTGAAGAGAAGAAATAAGCCGTCAGGCTTTTAAAAGCCGTCCTTAAATCAACCGGACAGACTTCCGGTGTCAGGCTTTTTCTATACTTCCCTTGAAGGATTGGACTTGACTTTTGGTTTTTCCTGGCATAACTTTACCGGATGTAATGTTTGGGGATTTAAAAGACACTGGCATCCGGTCCCTAAAGAAAGGATCATGAAAAAGCTTCCGGTAATTATTGTAATCATCTTAATACTGCTGATGAACCCGTTATTTATCTGCGGACAAGAAGTTACAGCTGATGTGGATACAATTGCATTTTTTGTACCCAATATGCATAAGCAGTCTTTCAGGTTCCTGACCGATGTGGCAAATATATCAGAGTTTTATCAATGGGGAGGCAATCTGTATCAGTTCAGTGACAGTACTGATAAAGAAATTCAATACAGCGATATACGTAGCACGTTTTTCCAGAATAAGCCTGATCAGACACTACGTGATATGGCTAGCGGTGCTGCGACCCTGATTACGGGAATAGGATTTGGTTCCACAGTCGATGGTCATTTCGAAGTCTCAGGAAAAGTAACATGCAATGATTCACTCCCTGAGTGGAATGTTCTTATGTTCTGCGAAGGATCCAGGGAGACAGAACGGGAAAGAGTCCGGGATGAAGATGGCGTCACCGGGGTCTCGACTAATGAGACATATATTTACAACTGGGACAGGAACGCTGCCGGGATTCTCGTAGAAGGTAATGATACGATCGGATATTTCAGAATTATTATGAACCCCCGTGAAGATTCGTTGCTGAAATCCTTCTCTGCCGGGCTCCTTCCACCCCGGAAGGTCAGTAAAGTGACAGTTACATCAAATTACTCTGCTAAAACTGCTGCCGAGGTTGACTTTGGGATTTCAGGAACATTCTGCGGGAATGATTTCTTTGTGATCTCAGATGGTACGGACCGTAAAACATGGATTTTCATTAATAATGAGCTTATATCCATGTTCCAGGAATACCGGTCGTTAAGCCGCAAATCTCAAATCTTGCCTTATCTGATTGTAAATAAAAATGTTCCCGGTCCTGACAGACGCGACCTTGTCCGGATTGCAATTATGAGCCGATGCCTGAACACTGTACTGAACTGACTGCCCCTGTTGCCACTTCCCACACGTTATGAGACACTTTAAATGCAATGCAGAATGGTCCCGTCTTTAACTATCCGGAAGTGTTGAATACCAAGGAATATGCTAAGAACAAGTAGTACTAAAGTACTATTTACATGACCTGTTTTAAGAAATAACTTTGGGTCAGCGGTCGTCTTTATTAACTGATTTTTAATAACTTTGATATACATCCAGATTGATTGAACTATGACAGCAGAGACAAACAAAACAGGGTCGGCAGAACTTCCTGCCGAATTGAAACGGTTGAATGATGACAGGGAAGGTACAGCTCCATGGAAGAAATGGGGGCCGTACCTGAGTGAACGGCAATGGGGTACTGTGAGAGAAGATTACAGCCCTAACGGTGATGCCTGGAATTTCTTTACCCATGATCAGGCCCGCTCACGAGCCTACCGTTGGGGCGAAGACGGTATCGCAGGTATTTCCGATGATAAGCAGCACCTCTGCTTTGCACTGGCCCTGTGGAACGGCAAGGATGCAATACTTAAAGAGAGGATGTTCGGACTTACCAACAGCGAAGGTAACCACGGCGAGGATGTCAAAGAGTATTACTTCTATCTCGACAGCACCCCCACCCACTCTTATATGAAATATCTCTACAAGTATCCTCAGGCAGCCTTTCCCTATGGTGATCTTGTAAATCAGAACAGGCAGCGTACTCGTGAGGAAATGGAATATGAGCTGCTCGATACCGGTGTATTTAATGAGGACCGTTATTTTGATATTTTTGTCGAATATGCTAAAGACGGTCCTGAAGACGTCCTGGTGAAGATAACAGCCGTGAACAGGGGACCGGAAGCAGCCGGATTACATCTTTTGCCAACCCTATGGTTCCGGAACGATTGGTCGGCATGGATTGCGGAATCGAACAGAGCTGCTAAAAAGCCTGTCATTAAGCAGATCAAATCAACAACAGGGACGAGTGCCGCTACAGCAGATCATTCATTACTGGGAGAGGTGATGTTATACTGCGAAGGCGATGTGCCCCTTCTCTTCACCGAAAATGAAACAAACCATGAAAAGCTTTTCCCGGGCAATAAGAATGAAAGCCTCTATGTCAAGGACGGTATTAACGACTTTGTAATTCTGGGAAATCAGGAGGCAGTAAATCCTGAAAAACAAGGTACCAAAGTTGCTGCACACTACCAGGTAAATATCGGGGCGGGTAAATCATCAGTCATCCGCCTCATGCTCACCAAAAGTTCACAGGTCAGTTCCGATAAATTATTCGGTGAAGATTTTGACAGAGTCTTTACCGGCAGACTTCATGAAGCCGATGAGTTTTATAATGCAGTTACCCCCCATTCAGTAAGTAAGGATGAGGCTGCTGTAATGCGTCAGGCCATCGCCGGAATGCTCTGGAGCAAACAGTATTTCTTATTTGATGGCGACAACTGGCTCGACGAACACAACTCCAACCCGTTACATAAAGGGTTCCAAAGCTCACGGAACTCCGATTGGTATCACATGCTGAATTCTGATGTCATCTCAATGCCCGACAAATGGGAATACCCGTGGTATGCAGCCTGGGATCTGGCTTTTCATACCCTTCCTCTTTCTATCGTGGATCCTGACTTTGCCAAATCGCAAATGTCATTGATGCTCAATAGTTTATATCTTCACCCCAACGGACAGATGCCTGCCTATGAATGGAATTTCAGTGATGTGAATCCTCCCGTCCACGCCTGGGCTTCGATGTTTCTCTATTTTACTGACAAGGCAGCGCAAGGCAAGGCTGATGTTGAATTCCTCAAGTCAATGTTCAACAAGCTGATGCTTAATTTCACATGGTGGGTCAATCGTAAAGACCGTTTCGGTAAAAATGTGTTCGAGGGTGGCTTTCTGGGACTCGATAATATCGGTGTATTCGACCGTAGCGCCCCCCTGCCGACTGGTGGCAGCCTGGAACAGGCCGACGGAACGGCATGGATGGCTCTCTTCAGTCAGAACATGGTGGAAATGGCCCTTGAATTAGCCAGTTACGACCCTTTGTATGAAACTATGGGTGTGAAGTTTGTTGAACACTTTTATTTCATTGCTTCTGCCATGAACAATCCGGGTCCTGACGGAATGTGGGATGAGGAAGATGGCTTTTATTATGACCTGCTGAGGATGCCCGATGGCAGTGCCCAACGGCTGAAGGTACGATCACTCGTAGGACTTCTGCCACTGTGCGCCACAAGTGTCATTGAGAAGGAGCATCGCGAAAGAGTTCCAAAAGCAATGGCGCATCTGTATGAGCGCTTGCGGAGAATGCCGGAACTAAAAGATTCCATGCACCCCACGGGTCCTGGTCATTATGGCGAGGCCGAGCGCGGGATTCTTGCTCTTGTCAATCCTGAACGTCTGCGCAGGATCTTATCCAGGATGCTTGATGAGAACGAGTTCTTCGGACCTTATGGCATACGTTCGATCTCCAAATTCCATAAAGATCATCCTTATATATTTTATACAGGTGGTCAGGAATACCGGGTCGATTACCTTCCGGCTGAATCGAATACCGGAATGTTTGGCGGCAACTCAAACTGGCGCGGACCAGTATGGATGCCTGTTAATGTTCTGCTTATCAGGGCACTTCAACAGTTCTACCTCTATTATGGCAACAATTTTAAAATTGAATGCCCGACAGGCTCAGGAAACCTGATGAACCTTTTCGAGGTAAGCAAGGAGTTAACCAACAGACTAACAGGGATATTCACACTTGATAAACAAGGCCGGAGACCTGTTTTCGGCGGTTCGGAAAAGTTCCAGACCGATCCGAACTGGCGTGACAATATCCTGTTTTACGAGTACTTCCACGGTGATAACGGCGCAGGGCTTGGTGCAAGCCATCAGACAGGCTGGACAGGAGTCATTGCGAAATTAATTCAGCTCTATGGAATTATCGATCCGCAAAAAGCACTTGAGCACGGAAAGCAGGTGGCTTTTACAGAAGGCCGGAATTTTAATCAGTGAATTTCAAATTCCTTAAACAAACATATTGTTGCTGAAAGACAAAATAAAAAGTAATATGAACTGAGTCAGCCAGGACATAATCTGCCTGTCTGTCCCTAAACTGAATTTGTAATTGTATTAATCCAGTCTTATGAAAATACGTTTCGCCCTTCGTCTGGCGGGGATGATCATTATCCCATTTCTTCTGGTGCTGGCCCCGATGCTTATCGGGCAACGGTATGGCATAATTCAGAGTGAGATTGTGCCTGATCTGCAACGTCTTCCGGTGGGTTCTGTCACCGGAGCATCATTCGCCCTTCTGGC
>JGI11641J44799_10000203_pt1 | contig 16961 bp, 16 predicted proteins | sample WetSurSiteA1Bulk_FD_44799 | JGI IMG/M metagenome (IMG submission 44799) | reverse complement strand
TAAGTCAGAGATCATGCACGATACCGTCATTGGCTTACTGATTAACAAAGTAGAGTTTGGCGTTGATATTTATGATAAATCACTGGTTTGAACCATTACCAACTGCATATCACCCTGCGTTTCCAGTACTAACGGAATAGTGGCACGCGGATCATGTAGCACTTTCAAACGTTCGATTTTTTGCCGCAAATGTCGCGATTGATCGTCCCAATAGAACAAAAACTTGAGAAACTTTAACACTAAAGGTGTTTTAAGTTGCTTCTTGTGATACCCCTTGTAAACCAGTGTTTGCAAACTCTCGCCGATTTTTTCACTGAGTATGTAAGACGGTAATTTAGGTAAATCAGGCATAAATAACACCACCTCAGTGTGAAAATTGCAGTTATGGAATTCAATTTAGCGATTGGCGTAAAGCGGTTTTACATCTGCAAAAAGTTATTCACAAATTTTGTGGATAACTCTGTGGATAACCCATTTTATTCGTCGCTTAGTATCGGTTTTTATTACAGTTTTGTTAAATTGTATAAAAAAGCGACAACTTAGTGATTACATTAATAATCAATGAGTTATAAGTTATTGCCTGCCGCTAAAATCGACTAACAAGAAATAAAGCTAAGTCATTGATTCTTTCTCTGAATCATAGCAGTCATCACAATTAAGAATTTCATTTTTCAAAACGTTGACCGTGCAGAGTATAATTAAGATTGTTCACATATCGTGCTTTTACAGCCTATTTCTCAATCACATTCACTACAGACAAACTCAATGTCCACAAACGATACTACCTTGCCCGCCAATTTTATTCGGCAAATCATTGCCAATGATTTAAAAACCAACAAACACAACGGCAAAGTTGCCACCCGTTTTCCGCCTGAACCGAATGGTTATCTGCATATCGGTCATGCCAAATCCATTTGTTTAAATTTCGGTACTGCTATCGAAAATAACGGCACTTGTAACCTGCGTTTTGATGATACAAATCCCGAAAAAGAAAGCATCGAATACATGGAATCCATAGAGCGCGATGTACAGTGGCTGGGTTTTCAATGGGCTGGCTTATATCACGCCTCTGATTATTTTGAACAACTGTATCAATACGCCGTGCAGTTGATTGAAAAAGACTTGGCTTATATTGATGATTTAACACCTGAACAAATGCGTGCTATGCGTGGCACATTAACCGAAGTCGGACAAGAAAGCCCTAACCGTAACCGTCCGATTGCTGAAAGCGTGGATTTATTTCAACGCATGAGAGCAGGGGAGTTTGCCGATGGTCAATATGTATTACGCGCCAAAATCGACATGGCTTCACCCAACATCAATATGCGTGATCCTGTGATTTATCGCATCCGCCGTGTGCATCATCAACGTACAGGTGATGCGTGGTGCATTTATCCGATGTACGATTACACCCACTGTATTTCTGACGCACTCGAAGGCATCACCCATTCGTTATGTACGCTAGAATTTGAAGATCATCGTCCATTGTATGATTGGGTACTGGATAACATCGACATTGCCTGTCATCCACAACAAATTGAATTTGCCCGTTTGCAATTGGAATACACGATTGTTAGCAAGCGCAAACTTAATCAGTTAGTAATGGAAAAACACGTCAGCGGTTGGGATGATCCTAGAATGCCTACGATTGCAGGGCTACGCCGCGCAGGGTTTACGCCTAAAGCCATCCGTGATTTTTGTGAGCGCATCGGCGTGACTAAACAAAACTCGTGGATAGAAATGGGCGTATTGGAATACTGCATACGCGAAGATTTAAACGAAAACGCCTTGCGGGCAATGGCGGTTTTACAACCCCTGCGCGTAGTGATTACTAATTATCCCGATGAGCAAGTGGAAAACTTAGAAGTCAGCAATCATCCGCAACGCCATGAACTCGGCAAACGCATCGTACCGTTTTCTAAAGTTATCCTGATTGAACAAGATGATTTTGCCGAAATCCCACCGCCAAAATACAAACGCCTAATTGAAGGCGGCGAAGTACGTTTACGCGGCAGTTATGTGATTCGCTGTGATGAAATTATCAAAGACGCAGACGGCAACATTATTGAATTACGATGTTCTTATGACCCTGACACCTTAGGCAAAAACCCCGAAGGACGCAAAGTCAAAGGCGTAATTCATTGGGTCTCAGAAGCCCACTCACACCCTGCGGAAATCCGTTTATACAGTCGTTTATTCACCGTGCCGCAACCTGATAACGAAGATAACTTCTTGGATGCGATTAATCACGATTCCTTGGAAGTGTTAAATGATTGCCGTATTGAAGCCAGTTTAGCCGATGCCAGCGTGGATAACCGCTACCAGTTTGAACGCACGGGCTATTTTTGCTTGGATGCGGTGGATAGTGTCGATGGCAAGCTGGTCTTTAATCGTACAGTTACACTGAGAGACGGTTGGGTTAAAGATTAATTTTGTAGGTTGGGTTGCCGCTTTTTGGCAACCCAACTTAATCACTGTTCAAATCAAAAAATTAGCAGGGTAAATGATGAGTATTACAGAAAGTAAGAGGTTTGCTTTATTGATTGATGCAGACAATGCACAAGCTAAAGCAATGGATGCCATTTTGGCAGAAGCCGCAAGATACGGTGAAGTAAGTTCTCGACGTTGCTATGGTGATTGGACAAATACTCAGCTTAATAGCTGGAAAAGTGAACTTAACAAATATGCAATTCAACCTATACAGCAGTTCGCTTATACATCAGGTAAAAATGCCACTGATTCAGCATTGATTATTGATGCAATGGATTTACTTTACACGGGAAAATTTGATGGTTTTTTTCTAGTTTCTAGTGATAGTGATTTTACTAAATTAGCAACTCGTCTCAGAGAATCTGGGCTTGAAGTCATTGGAATTGGAAGAAGAACAACCCCCGAAGCATTTAGAGCAGCTTGCCATAAATTTATTTTTACTGAAACGATTATGGATGATGAAAAAATTGAAATTAATAAAAACGTCAAGCAAACAGATACAACTATCAGCACACCACAGATTACTAGCGACAAAAATACGCAACCTGCAAGCACTAATATTTCCAAAGATGATACTTTAAAGAAATTAGTCAAAGAAGCTATTGAATACGCTTCTGAGGATGATGGATGGGCAAATTTAGGTGGAGTAGGGGCTTATATACCGCGTATTGACAGTTCCTTTGACCCAAGAAACTATGGTTTTACTAAATTTGGTAAGCTGATTAGGTCACTTGATTATATTGAAGTGCAGCAAAAAACAATTGATAACGGCTCAAATACTTTTATTCGACTTAAAGAACAAAAGTAGTTTTGTGTTATCACCATATTTTTTACGCTAAGTGCATGTTTTAAAAGTCTCAACGATTCAAATTTAATTGGACTATCTAAATCTAAACAACGGAAAGTCGGATCAAATTGCTTTGTTTCAGGGGAAATCTGGTCTAAAAAAGTTCAATTTTTACAACTGCTGGACTTTTAAAACACGCTCTAAGAATTTTTCAACAAAACTATCAACAGGGAGTCATAAAATGCCTAGCACCATACTGAGCGAAACTGCCGCCAGTCTTTTAGAACTTAAAAATGACCCATTAGCTATCGTGGCGGCGGGAGATGGTTTCCCTGTGGCTATTTTGGATCATGATGAACCTGCGTTTTATTGTATTCCAGCACGCACTTTTGAAACGTTAATGGATAAGCTGGAAGATATGGAACTAGCCGCTATTGTTGAATCAAGAAAGTCTCAAACGGAAATAGATGTAGCGTGGGATGAGCTTTAATCTTCGTTTTAAAGAACAAGCATTGCAAGAATGGCATAATCTTGAACCGACTATACGCGAACAATTCGCTAAAAAGTTACGCACTTTAAAAGAAAATCCGCGTATAGACAGTGCCAGACTCAGCGGTATGAAAAACTGTTACAAAATAAAATTGCGTAAGGCGGGCTACAGATTAGTTTATGAAGTGCGTGAACAAGAAGTGGTCATTTTGATTGTTGCTATCGGTAAACGTGAACGCAATGAAGTTTATAAAACAGCCGCGAAACGATTATAAGCACTAACAACATCTACACCTTAACTTTGCAGTAACTTAAATTAATTTCAATATGCAACTCAATACAATCACTAATCAAACTATCGCCTTAGCAGGTATCGCGCAAGCGGCGGCTTTGGTGCATCAACTTGCTACCACAGGTAAGGCTGATACCGTCGCACTAGAAGCGAGTATTGGCAGTATTTTAAAAATAGATTCTGCCAGTGTGCTGGATATTTATGGCGGTCTGGATAATCTTAAACTGGGCTTAGAACAACTCGACACCCAAATGACAGGTTATAAAATCACCGAACCACAGCACGCACGTTATTGTGCTTCCTTGGTTTTTCTGGAAAATCGACTGGCTAAAGAACCGAAAATGCTCAATACCATTCAAATAGGTATTGTTAAAGCACAAGCGCAAGCCGAACAGTTCGGCTTGCCACATGAAAATGTATTCGCCAATTTAGGCAATATTTATCAAGAAACACTGAGTACATTACAACCTAGGATTATGGTGAACGGTGAACATGATTATTTATCGAGAGCTGATATTGCTAACAAAATCCGCGCTTGTCTGTTAGCAGGTATACGTTCCGCACTGTTATGGAAACAATGTGGCGGAACGCGTTGGAAGTTTTTGTTTTGTCGTAAAAAAATGCAAACGGAATTACAACGCTTGTTAAAACAGGTGCAGTAATGACGACCTTAATCAGTGCTAAGCAAATCACACGCTATTATGGCAAGCATTGTGCCGTTAATCAGTTAAGTGTAAGTTTAAAAAAAGGTCAGATACTGGGCTTTTTAGGTGTCAATGGGGCAGGCAAAACCACCACCCTGCAAATGCTGTGCGGTAATCTCGCACCTAATAGTGGCGAGATTTATATCAACGGTTTGAATATGCTCACCCAGCCTAAATTAGCTAAACGTAGCTTAGGTTATGTGCCTGACACGCCACCACTGTATAAGGATTTAAGCGTCCACGAGTTTTTATGCTATTGCGCCCAGTTGCACGCTGTACCTAAAGCGACTATTAAAGCGGCAGTTAAATTGGCAGAAACACGCTGTGGCTTAACCGATGTGAGCGATCGCCTGATTGCTAATTTATCCAAAGGTTATCAACAACGTATCGGTATTGCTCAAGCCATTGTGCATAATCCCGATGTTATTATTCTCGATGAGCCAACGGTTGGACTTGACCCATTACAAATTATAGAAATTCGTGGCTTGATACGCGAGTTAGGGCAAAAGCACGGCGTTATTTTTTCCACTCATATTTTGTCGGAAGTTCAAGAATTGTGTACCGATGTCATGATTATTCGCCAAGGCACTTGTGTGCTAAATACGCGTATTGAAGATTTACCTGCCGACAAATCGCTAGAAGCTATTTTTATTGAGTTGATGTCATTGCCGTCAGCGGGGGATTTATGAATATGATAAAAATCATCGCCATCCGCGAATTTAAAACCCTGTTTTTATCGCCACTAGCGTGGACAATCTTAGCCATTTTGCAATTCATTCTGGCGTTCTTGTTTTTAACACAGGTGGAAAATTTCACCATGCTGCAACCGCAATTGGCAAACATAGACAACGCGCCTAGTTTGACTGATATAACGGTGACACCGTTATTTGGTAACGCGGGGATTATTCTATTGCTAGTCACGCCGTTATTAACTATGCGGCTGATCTGTGAAGAACGCCGTAACAAAACTTTATCGTTATTACTGTCCGCGCCACTGTCTAATGCTGAAATTATTATCGGTAAATACTTAGGTAGTTTGGGCTTGTTAGCCATGATAGTGGCGTTGATTACCGTGATGCCATTATCGTTACTGTTTAGTGGCACCCTCGATTTTGGCAAATTGTTTGCTAACGTGCTGGCGTTGTTGCTGTTGGTGAGTGCTTTTGCGTCTATCGGTTTATTTATGTCTTGTCTGGCAGGTCATCCGACGGTGGCGGCTATGGGTGCATTTGGAGCGTTATTTGTATTGTGGATTTTAGATTGGTCAGCAGGTTTAGCGGATAAACCGAGTGGCTTGTTTGAATACTTATCGATTTTACGGCATTTTCAAGCTATTCAAAGTGGGCTGATTAACACAGCGGATATTAGCTATTTTTTGTTATTCATTAGCCTGTTTATTTTGCTCAGTATTCGTCGTTTGGATAAGGAGCGGTTATGAATATAAAACTCCCACTCCGCGTAAAAAATACGTTGGTGACACTGGCATTAGTCGGCTTAATCGGTGGCGTTGCCGCATTAACTTACCGTTTTTCCGCACACATCGACATTACAGGCAATGCCAGTAACACACTATCGGAAGCCTCACAAAAAGTATTAGCCAATCTGCCCGATAAAGTACAAATCACTGCGTATCTTAAAAAAGATGCGACGATTAGACGGCAAATTGAACAGCTTATCGAGCGTTATCGGGATCATAAAGCCGATATTAGTTTAACGTTTGTCGATCCTGCTTCTATACCCGAAAAAACGCGTGAGTTAAATATCGGTTCAGAAGGCGGCATACTCATAGAATACCAAGGTCGAATTGAACGGCTAATTTTTGTTGATGAAGCAGCGTTGACTAATGCTTTATTGCAATTGGCTAATGCCAATGAACACTGGGTGTCATTTTTATCAGGTCATGGTGAACGCGCTGCTGATGGTATTGCCAATTTTGATTTTGGCAACTTTGGTAAAGCCTTAGACCAGCACAAAATTAAAGCCCAATCGCTTAATCTAGCGACCGTACAAGCCATTCCAGATAATTCTAATTTATTGGTGATTTCCGCGCCGAAAGTGCCGTTAATGGCGGGTGAGTTGACACTGATTAAGCAATACATCGATAAAGGCGGTAATCTGTTATTACTGGCTGATCCTAATAATGACAACTTAACGCCATTGCTGGATTTACTAGGAATACGCGTGCTGGCAGGTACATTGGTAGACGGTAAATCAAAGCTCTATGGCATTGATGATCCCAGCTTCGTACTGGTGAGTGAATACCCCAAACACCCAATGACTAAAGGTTTTAAAACTATTACGGTTTACCCTGTCACTGCGGCATTAGAAGTGGAACCAACTAGCCCGTTTGATACCGTTGCTTTACTCAGTAGTGATAAACAATCATGGACAGAAACCAGTCCAGTCTCAGGAAAAATACGTTTTGATGCGGGTGGCATTGAAAAAGCAGGACCGTTAAATTTTGCTTATGCCTTAACCCGTAAGCTTAACAAAGACACTGAACAACGCATTGTGGTCATCGGTGATGGCGACTTTTTATCAAATACTTATATCGGCAATGTCGGTAATTTGGATATGGGCTTAAGGCTGATTAACTGGCTGATTCATGATGATAAATTTATTGATATTCCTGCCAAAACCACGCCCGATAGCAGTCTGCAATTAAGCCCAATTGCGATTTCTGTGATTAGCGTTGGCTTTTTGATTGTGTTGCCTGTGTTGCTATTGGGGACAGGATTTTTTGTTTGGCGTAGACGTAATCGGCGGTAATGAATGATATGGTTATACTTGATTATTACTAAGTAATAATGCAAAAGTTATATGTAATTTTCCATCAGTACATCTCAAAATATCAAGTATCTGATTTTTCAGGTGGCTGAAGCTTTGATAGACATCAAGAAGCGGTATTTTAATGACACTGGTGCGTAGAAATGGATAGAATATAAACTCACATAAACTTAGGAATAACCAATGAAATATAGAAACTTAGTTTTTATTTTTGCTATAGCAGCAACCGTTAGCCTGCCAATGATAAATGGCGTTGCACAAGCAGGAGAAACACCCGTAACTGACGCTGTTCAAGCAGCAAAACATGAAGCAACAGTTGCCGAGGATGGAAACGAACTCAATATGTTTCGTTTCAGTCTGCAAATGGATAGATTGGAATTCGTCAAGAAAGCGATGAAACTAAATGGAGAACAAGAAAAGAAATTTATGGATCAGTATTATGTTTTTGACGCTGAAATGAAGAAATTAAATGACAAGCGCGTAGCGGTAATAAAGGATTATGCAGAAAACATCGACAACATCACAGACACGAAAGCCAACGAACTTGTTAAGCGTTCGTTTGAATTTCGCAAACAACGTGCCGCACTTCTAGAAAAATTCTACGGCAAAGTAGCAAAAGCTACCTCAAAAACTATCGCGGCACGCTTTCTACAGGTGGAAAGCATTGTGCAAGGTGCAAGTGATGTGGCTATTGGTTCTTCAATACCTTTGATGCCAAAATAGTGGCTGCGTAGATACTTTCTTAAAATACAATGTTGGGTTGCTGCTTTTTGACAACTCAACAATACCCCTTATCTATTGACTGTGCAATTATTGCGTTGGCTTGCCGCCAACATTACAGGTAATGTTACCAGAATACAGGCTTTGTCTGCTACCCTACCACAAGCAAAGCTTGTCTTCCTACCGTAGCATTACATGTTTAGCACTGCCAACTTATGTTACTCATTTGGAAAAGACAAATTATGCTTCACTCTCCATTCGCACGTTTTTTTGTATTAACACTGATAGCGACCGCGTTATTTTCAACATCTGCCCAGTCTCAAGAAATACCAGAAAAACCCACCAATTCAAGCCATTGGGGCTTTAATCTGACCAGTTATTTGTGGTTATCAGGTACTGACATTAACGCCACAATAGGTTCAAAAAACAAATCTGCCCGTGGTAGTTTCATTGATATAGCAGATAAATCAAGACGCTTTCCGCTGGGCTTTAGTGGTCGCTTTGAAGCTCACTATGATAAGTTTGCCTTCTATCTGGATGGCAATTACATGAATATAAAATTAAGACCTAAGTTTGATCGCTTGGGCGAAGGTATTAATAGCGAAACTGGCATTATGGATTACGGTTTAATGTACCGCGTGCTAGGCGCGAATGCTTCAGAAATACAGAACTATCAAGGCAAACAACGTCCTGCTATGTTAGATGTTTACGCAGGTGCAAGAACTATTTGGATGGGGTCTAGCTTAACGGTTTCAGGTCCTTTGGGTGTAGTCAATCGTACATCTAAAACTAACACGTCTTTTACCAGTCCTGTCATCGGCGCGCGCGCTGCTTACGATTTAACGCCCAATTGGTTTGTATTGGCAGATGCCAATATCGGCGGTTTTGGGGCGCAGACTGTGCAACTAACTAGCAATCTTTTAGGTGCGGTTGGCTATCGAACCAGCATTTTCAACGTCCCAACCTCCATAGAAGCAGGCTATAAAGCTCTTTACTATAACGTGGATAAGAATGGGGCATCCGCCGCGCAGGTTTGGTTAAACGGTCCTTTTCTTGGTGTGACGGGGCATTGGTAGGTTGTAGTTCTATAGGATGCGCTGAACGAGAGTGAAGCGCATCGTTTGCAATTAAATACTTTCGTTCTCAACACACTATGTGCTGACACGCAGAAAATCGTTAAAAACAAGGTTTCATCATGCGTAAACCCACAAAATTACCTTTCGTGTTACTCATGCTGTCATTATCGGGGTGTGCCAATCAGTGCCTTAAAGACCATCCTGAACCAGCAGTTAAACGTCATGAATCGAATGCAGTCGAATACAGCTTACCTAGCCGTGACCCAGGTGATCATCAATCACCCATCAATATTTTTACCTTTAACACTGAAAAGCACCCCACAGAACATCGATTTATTATTCACTATCAGGACAAAATCAGCACGATTGAAAATTTCGGGCATACCATACAGCTAGATTTTAAAGCAGGCAGTACGATTACTAGCGATGGTCATACCTATGTACTTAAGCAAATGCACTTTCATACCCCTGCTGAACATTTGATTGATGGGGTAACTTTTCCAATGGAACTGCATATTGTCAGCGTAGATGAAGAAAATCCAGCAACACCCCATTATTTAGTCATCGGCATTTTATTTAAAATGGGCAAAGCCAATCCATTTATTGATGAATTTTTAACTATCATTCCACACAATGCAGAAAGTGAAACGCCTGTTAAATCGAATAGCATTCAGCTAAAAAATTTGTTATCGACTGGTGATTTAACGCACCACTATCATTACAAAGGCTCACTCACAACACCGCCTTATACTGAAACGGTCAACTGGTTTGTGTTAAAGAAAAATTTTGAGGCTTCTCCTGAGCAAATTAAAGCAATGAATGCTATCGAGGGCAATAATGCCAGACATATTGAGCCTAAAAATAACCGCGTGGTTGAGGATAACTAAATAGCGCGTAAAACTAACTTACAAGTTACAACGTTTCGAGAAAAATAACGTGATCGCTTCGATAAACGATAAATATAGACTTAAGTAACTAAGGAGAATCAACAAAAAATTCAGTGTTAAAAAAGACTTAATTAAAAAATAACCCTGTCATAACCCATTAAAGGATATTTATGAAACGTCATTATTTACTCACTCTACTGGTGTTCGCATTAAATACAGCTGCCGTCTATGCGGATGAAAACGTGCCGCCTAGCACACCAGCGGATGCAAAAACCACTGTGCCGACACCCACGACCGTATCGACCAACGCCCCAACTGAGGCAAAAACCAATGAGCCTGCTAAGGCTACAACGTTAGACCGTACCGTATTACCCATTCCTGAACCTGATTATCCGCACAGCACTGTATTGGATGCTCGCGATGCGACACCACCGCCGCGTTTTGAAGTTAAAGCTCCTGAAAAAGCACCGAACGTGTTAATCGTGTTAATTGACGATATGGGCTTTGGTATGTCTAGTTCGTTTGGTGGTCCTGTACAAATGCCGACTGTTGAAAAACTAGCCAATGAAGGGCTACGCTATAACCAGTTTCATACCACCGCGCTGTGTTCACCTACCCGTACCGCCTTATTATCAGGTCGTAATCATCACATGAATAATATGGGTGGCATTACGGAAGTCGCCACTGCTTTTCCAGGTAATACTGGACAACGTCCAGACAATGTTGCACCACTGGCGGAAATGTTGCGCCTGAATGGTTACAGCACCAGCTTTTTTGGTAAAAATCACGAAGTTGCTGCGTGGGAAGCCAGTCCTTCGGGACCAACTACTCGTTGGGCAGTTCGTTCAGGTTTTGACAAATTTTATGGCTTCGTTGGCGGTGAGACTGACCAGTGGACACCTCTGCTCTGGGAGGATATGACTCAAATCAAAACGCCGAAAGACCCTAACTATCACTTCATGACTGACCTTACCAATCACGCTATCAGTTGGGTGCGTTCTGAAAAATCATTGACACCTGACAAGCCGTTTTTTATGTACTTTGCCCCAGGGGCTACCCACGCACCGCATCATGTACCTAAAGAATGGATTGCTAAATACAAAGGTAAATTTGATGGCGGTTGGGATAAGTTCCGTGAAGAAACACTGGCGCGGCAAATCAAGCTGGGCGTAGTGCCAGAAGGTACAAAACTCGCGCCTAAGCCAGAAGCCATCAAAGATTGGGATACATTATCAGCGGAAGAAAAGAAACTGTTTGCTCGCCAAATGGAAATTTATGCAGGTTTTGGTGAATATGCCGATACTGAAATCGGTCGCTTAATTGACTCTATTGGCGAGTTGGGGCAACTGGAAAATACTTTGATTTTCTATATCGTGGGCGATAACGGCACTAGCGCGGAAGGTGGCATGAACGGTATGTTCAATGAAAATACCTATTTCAACGGTGTGCCAGAAACCGTTGCCGACATTATGAAACATTATGACCAGCTCGGTGGTCCGATGTCCTATCCGCACATGGCGGCAGGTTGGGCAGTAGCAGGTGATACACCGTTTACTTGGACAAAACAAGTTGCCTCTAGTTTTGGTGGCACCCGCAACGGTATGGTAATTCATTGGCCTGAGCGTATTAAAGCCAAAGGCGAAGTGCGTTCACAATTCCACCACGTCATCGATGTTGCACCAACCATCTTGGAAGCGGCAGGTTTACCTGAGCCTAAAACCGTCAACGGCACCGTTCAAGAACCGATTGAAGGCGTGAGTATGCTGTACAGCTTTGATGATGCCAAAGCCGCTGATAAGCACACCACACAATACTTTGAAATCATTGGCAATCGTGCTATTTACAAAGATGGCTGGTTAGCTGGTACGATTCATAAAGCCCCTTGGGAAGCCAAACCGCGTGCAAAACTCACAGAAGACAAATGGGAACTGTACGATACGCATAGCGATTTCAGTTTGGTGAATGATTTAGCCGCGCAAAATCCAGACAAATTAAAAGAGCTGCAAGAGACTTTTATTTCCGAAGCGATTAAATACCGCGTTCTGCCCATTGATGACCGCTCGATTGAACGACTTAATCCTAAAATAGCAGGACGACCTGATTTAATGGGCGGACGTACCTCTCTGACGGTTTATTCAGGCATGGAAAATATGTCGGAAAATACCTTTCTCAGCACGTTAAACACCTCTTTCAGTATTACTGCTGACGTAGAGATTGCCAAGACTGGCGCAAAAGGCGTGATTTTGGCACAAGGTGGACGTTTTGGCGGCTGGAGTTTATATCTCGATAAAGCGGGAAAACCAAGCTACACCTACAACTTTTTAGGACTGAAACAGTTTACCGTGACTGCACCTAAACCGTTAAAAGCAGGTAAAGCCACCATCACGTTCGACTTTGCGTATGATGGCGGCGGCTTAGGTAAAGGCGGACTGGCAAGCATTTCAGTGGACGGTCAACAAGTTGTGCAAGGGAGAATTGAACAAACCCAAGCGTTGACTTTCGGACTTGATGGTACAGCCGATGTTGGCACCGATGAAGGTACACCCGTCACCGAGGCCTATAAAGAAGGCGATAACCGCTTTACTGGCACTATCGGTAAAGTCACCATTGCATTAAAAGAATCGGCAACGCTTCAAGCGGCTGATGAAAAAGCTAAACAAGAAGGTGCTGAAAAAAAGGCAGTAGCTGAGTAAAACTAGCGGAACAACGAGTGTTTTCAAAAGCACTCGTTGTCTATTTGGCATAATCAAAACACAATCCCTATAGGAAAAGAGACCGCTTATGATCATTAAAAAGTATTTTCTATTACTGGCATTCTCTATGGTTGCTATTATCGCCCTGTTATATGGCATTTCTCCAAAGTGGTTTGCTCATACTTTTCTAGGTGTGACTGCATTAGATTTAAACATAGCGCACATCCTTCGTGCAATCATGGGACTTTATATAGCCCTTGGTTTGTTTTGGCTTTATTCTGCTTTTAATGACCTGTATCGAAATACCGCTGTTTTGACCACTGTCATTTTTGCAGGCGGGCTGGTCAGTGGCAGAATCATCAGCTTTTTTACTGACTGACAGCCTTCGGCTCTTTTAGTGTTCTATGCGGTTATAGAGCTTGCGCTTGTTCCCATTGCTGTTTGGGTTTTTAGGCTTCCTGAATAAACTAACTCGAAGCCTTGTAGGTCAGGTTAGCGTGAGCGTAACCCGACATTTACGGTTTCAATGTGTCGGGTTTACGGCTACGCCTAACCCGACCTATGCGACTCAATACATCTTATATACTGCAATTCTGAGGTTTTTGAGCTGAGGGAATAAAACATTCCCAATGTGATGTTTTTCTGCTTGACAGCAAGCTGGATTAGCAAAGACAATCAAGTCTCTTCAAGTCTCTTCAAGTCTCTTCAAGTCTCTTCAAGCTAAGGAAATTAGCTATGTAACACTGACATTAATCATACTTAATTCCATGTTCCACAATTCAATCAACCCGAAAGGAATAAGCCATGAAACGTAAACGGTATAATTATACGCCGATTGTTTTGGCGGCACTCACGAGTGTTGCAATCATACCTCAGGCACTGGCGGAAAAGCACCGAGATAAGCCTATTAGCAAAAGCGACAAACAAACGAGTCAAGTACAAGTTACTGGCACACTGGGTTCACCAAGTGCCACGACGACTATTTCTGGCAACCAGCTTCCCGCGCCCGACCCGAAGTTCGGCGGCGTGATAAAGGACGGTGCCTTGCAATCAACGACTTGGTGGGCTCCGCGCACCGTGCCGCCCAAGGGTGCGCCTAACGTGCTGCTCATAATGACCGACGACTCTGGCTACGGCGTGCCTAGCACCTTCGGTGGTGTCATTCCCACACCCGCACTCGACCGTATCGCCAACAACGGCTTACGCTACACGCAGATGCACTCTACCGCGCTCTGCTCGCCGACGCGTGCAGCACTCATCACGGGGCGCAATCACCATTCGGCAGGCTTCGGTGTAATCTCCGAGCAGTCTACTGGCTATCCAGGTTACAACAGTATTATTGAGAAGGACAAAAGCACGATTGGTCGCATTCTCAAGGATAACGGTTACGCCACCTCTTGGTTTGGCAAAGACCACAACGTGCCAGCATTTCAGGCGAGTCAAGTCGGACCGTTTGACCAGTGGCCGATTGGGCAAGGCTTCGAGTATTTCTACGGTTTCATAGGCGGCGACGCGAACCAGTGGGAGCCGAATCTCTTTCGCAACACTACTCAGATATATCCTTTCAATGGCAAGCCAGAAGGCACTTGGAATCTCATCACAGGAATGGCGGACGATGCCATTGACTACCTAAACCGAGTGAACCAGATTGAGCCAGACAAGCCGTTTTTCCTTTACTATGTGCCTGGTGGCGTACATGCACCGCATCATCCTACTAAGGAATGGGTGGATAAAATACATAATATGCACTTGTTCGACGAGGGCTATGAAAAACTGCGCGAAACCATTCTTGCCAACCAGAAGCGTCTCGGTGTGATTCCACAAGATACAAAAATGGGTCCATGGCCCAGTGACCTGTTAAAGCCTTGGGATCAGCTCACTGCGGATGAAAAGAAGTTGTTTATTCGCCAAGTTGAAGTATTCGCGGCCTATGAAGCCTATACCGACGATTCAATCGGTCGCGTTATTCAAGCCGTAGAAGACATGGGCAAGCTGGACAACACGATGATTATCTACATCAATGGCGACAACGGTACTAGCGCAGAAGGCGGACTCTTGGGTACGCCTAATGAAGTGGCTTTCTTTAACGGTGTTGCCGTACCAGTTGAGACTCAGTTGAAGTTTTACGATGTTTGGGGTACTGAGCAGACCTACAACCATATGTCCGCGCATTGGTCATGGGCTTTCGATACGCCTTTCTCTTGGTTCAAACAAATTGCCTCGCACCTAGGCGGCGTGCGCCAAGGCATGGCGATTTCGTGGCCTGGTCATATCAAAGATGTGGGCGGTATTCGTGACCAGTTCCACCATGTGATTGACATTGTGCCAACCATTCTCGAAGCCACTGGCATTCCCGCGCCAGAAACTGTGGATGGTATCAAACAAGCTCCGATTGAAGGCGTGAGCTTGGCTTATACTTTCGATGAAAAAAATGCTAAAGCCTCGTCCAAACACAAAACCCAGTATTTTGAAATGATGGGCGACCATGCCATCTACAGCGACGGCTGGATTCTCAGTACCAAAGTTATCCGTCCACCATGGGACGCGTTCGGCGCAGCCAATCCAGACCCGCTCAACAATGTGACGTGGGAACTCTACGACTTAACGAAGGATTTTGCTCAAACTGATGATGTCTCTGCCAAGTATCCTGATAAGGTTAAAGAGATGAAGGCGTTGTTCCTCTCTGAGGCGAAGAAGTATCAGGTGTTGCCGCTGGATGCTTCAGTAGCAGCTCGTATCGTGGCTCCGCGTCCGAACATCACCGCTGGACGCTCAGAGTTTGTTTACACCCATGCCATGACAGGGCTACCGCAGGGTGATTCCCCCTTCCTTTTGAATACGTCATTCACCGTCACGGCAGATATCGACGTACCACAGGGCGGTGCCGAAGGCATGATGCTGACCTCGGGTGGCAGGTTTGCTGGCTACGGCTTCTACCTGCTCAAAGGCAAGCCAGTGTGGCTCTGGAACTTGATTGACTTGGAGCGAATCAAGTGGGAAGGTTCAGACACACTCGTGCCTGGCAAGCACACCATCGAGTTCGACTTCAAGTATGACGGCTTGGGTCTGGGTACGCTCGCGTTCAATAACATGAGCGGTATCGGTCGTTCAGGTACTGGCACACTCAAGGTGGACGGCAAAGTCGTTGACACTAAGACAATGCCGAAAACCCTCCCAATGATTTTGCAATGGGACGAAAGCTTCGATATAGGCTCGGACACCCTAACAGGTGTAAATGATGCAGATTATCAGCCACCGTTCACCCTGACCGCGAAGCTCAACAAGCTGTCAATCAAGGTTGACCGTCCGCAGTTGTCACCCGAAGACATCAAAACCCTTGAGGAAGGCATGAAGAAAGCCGCCGCTGGCAAAGAGTAACCACGCGGTTCTGTTGGTTTCCAACCCTGAGGTTGGAAACCAACGTGTAATATGAAAGATTTTGAAATATTTGGCAGTTTTGTCGGATGCGCTGAACAGGCGTAAAGTGCATTATTAGTCATTGATACGCTCAAACTTCAGTACATCCTCAAAGCTATAATGATTTATGCAATACACGAACGGTCAATCAAGGAATGATGGCAAGAAATTTTTCAATTTTATAAGAGGATACAATCATGTTAAGTAGAATAATTTTGTTAGTCGGCTGTTTTACTTTTTCTTCAATGGCATTTGCAGCCTGTACCACTATGTACAATGGTAGGGTCGTGTGTGGCAATGGGGAAACTGCGAGAAGCTATAATCCAAACACGGGAACTGCTGTGAGAGCGCAAACCAATCCGTATAATGGTGTCACGCATACTGAAACTAATCGAGGCGGTGAAGCGTATACTAGAAATGGCAAAGGTGTTGTTAAGACACCGAGTGGAAGAACCTGTGTAAGAACCCGCAATAACCAAGGCTGTAATTAAAACTACGTCTTATGAATCAGTCGAACAATAAAATAGAAGTTACGCATTGACAGAGGGTGTAGGCTATGTATTTTGAACGCACCGAAGCCAAAGAAAGTTGGCAAATAATGATAAGAGAAAGCAGCCGC
>JGI11641J44799_10000202_pt1 | contig 16971 bp, 16 predicted proteins | sample WetSurSiteA1Bulk_FD_44799 | JGI IMG/M metagenome (IMG submission 44799) | reverse complement strand
CATGTATGCTTCGGTCCTGTTTGTGTGAACATCTTCTGTATAAGGAACCGGATTCGTCGGATCTGAAACATATTCATCAAAACTTGTTCTGCCAGCAGGAGATTTGAAGGAAGCAACTTCCCCGGGCTGGAAATAAAGTTTCTTTTCTGTAATATTTTTGGGGGGCCAGGTTTCAAAATTTCTCCATTCGTTCGAACCTGTAACAAATATTGTAGCTTCAGCTATTCCTGGATTTCCTTCTCCTTTAAGGTAATAATTAAAGAAGGCTTCTTCCTGTGCGACATATTTTTCATTTGCATCCAACCCCCAGTATATGTTACCAAGGTTTTTCCCTTTTCCAAAAGCCCATTGACCATGTGACCATGGACCCATAACAAGATAGTTTTTCGTTTCGGGCGGATTCTGGGTTTCAATAGCTTCATAAGTGTGAAGGGCTCCGTAGAGATCTTCGGCATCGAACCAGCCGCCAACAGTCATTACAGCAGCAGATACATTTTTAAGATATGGACGAGGATCACGGGCTTTCCAGAATTCGTCATAATCAGGATGGGCAAAGGCGTCATTCCAGAACCTGATGCTGTCACCGAAATATTTGCCGGAAATATTTTTAATTGCTCCAAGCGACAGAAAGAAATCATAATTATCAGGTACAGGATATCTGAAACCCTGATTCCCTGTACGTGTAGGAGTCCGGTGAGGCCGGCCGTTGCTATAGTAAAAGTTGAAACAATCCTGAAGGAAAAAAGCCCCGTTATGGTGGAAATCGTCCCCGATAAACCATGCAGTGACAGGTGCCTGAGGTGATACTGCTTTAACTGCCGGATGAGCATTAATAATTCCCATTGTCGAATAGAACCCGGGATACGAAATTCCGAAAATGCCAACATTGCCATTATTGTTTTCCACATTTTTTATAAGCCAGTCAACCGTATCCCAGGTATCCGTTGTTTCATCGATATCGTTATTTCCCTTTTTTACGGGCATTACAGGCCGGATATCTTCGAACTGACCCTCACTCATGTATTTTCCCCGTACATCCTGGAAAACCATTATATATTCTTCTTCTGCGTACCTGGAGTAAAGCTGTATAAAGAAGTTAAAGTTGTCTGGCCCCCCGGGTTCGATATTGTATGGTGTCCGGTTAAGCAGAATTGGATGTTTTAATGAGCTGTTTTTTGGAGAATAAATTGATGTAAACAATTTAATCCCATCGCGCATTGTAATATAGACCTCTTTTTTGTCATACTGCCGTTTCAGAGCGTCAGGACTGTTGGGGGCTGCGGCGATTGGTTCCCTCCCGAAGGTTATATCCAGCTTCTGTCCTCCCTGCACAAGATTTCCCACTATCTCGGTATATGATTGATTTACCTTCCCGGTATATTTGAATCCTGCTCCTTCATGACTAAATGTAAAATCAGGATAAACAAAGGTTGTTGCTGTTGAGGGTATTCCTATTGCTCCCTGATCCGGACTATCAAATGTTGAGGAATATCCTTCACCGGTTGATCTGACATGGACAGTAAGGCGCAATACAATTCCATTTATTTCAGCTTTTCCATACCATTCGCCTTCAATTGTCTGAGCTGTCAGGGATGACGTTATAAATAACAAAAATCCAAATAACAGGCTATAAACTCGTAAATAGGATGATTTTGATTTCATTTTCTGATATTTTTAATTTGGTAATTAATTTATTCCAATCCAAGTTTCTGAATGAGATCACCCGGTGCTACAGGCTTCCCTTTCTTAGTCGCAGCCGACGTTATCCTGGCTTTTACTATAAGCTTGTTATCAGGAAGCCTGAAAATATTCTGAACGAATACAATCCTCACATGTCCCTCCCTCTGAATATTAATAGTTACAAAAAACCTGTCGCAGCTTCTCAGGGGATATTTATATTCAATCTCAACTTTAGTTACAATCAGATCAAGTCCCTCTTCATGGAGTCGGGCGAAGCTGATTCCCTTTGAAATAAGGAAAACATGCCTCGCATGCTCAAGGTAATGCTGATAGTTAGCATTGTTTACCACTCCCTGCAGGTCACATTCATAATCGCGGACTGCAAATTCAACACTGTATAAATATCCAGATTCCTGCATATTGTTTATTTTAAGCTGCCCTTACCGAGAATATTAAAAACGAAGTTTAATTAATAAGCATTTAAAAAGCTGTTTTGATTAAAAAGAATTTTGATTCAAGAGGCTTTATGATATTATCGGAATCCTTGATTGCTTTTCCTGTGGCATCGGCTTCCGAAATATCAAGCTGGCCTCCTGTTAAGCCATTTTGAAGATTTAGACGCGATTCTTTTCCTCCGGTTTCACGCAGATGGACGAGGATGTACTTTCCATCATTAAGCGGACGGGTACTGATCAGTATGACATTTGCCGGCCATCCTTTTATAAAAGATCCCTCTGTTTTGTTATCCCCGGTACCATCCCCTGGAAGGATCCTTGTCAGGTATGGTACCCGGGATCCCCATCCGAAACGTGATGCAAATTCATCGGTGACATCATCCGAAGTTGTAATGTAATACGACCAGGTATGTCCGCCTCTCTGATCCGCATTAAAATTTGTGACCCAGTAATTATTCATAGGCCATGAAAAAACATGGGTGCTCTGGGGCATTGCTCCGGCAGTATAACGGCCTGTATTTATTGCTCCGAACTGCATAAGGGGCATCTCACTGCAACCAATCACCAACTGTGCCTCTGAATTTCGGACCGAAGTAAAATTCTGAACACAGTACCAGTCATTGGAAGACCCTTTGATCTGATCCTTGCCTGTTTCTATTATTCCGCCCTGCACTTCGGTAAAGTGCTTCCCTTCTTTAAGATCAAAAGGGAAAGCAATATAAAAACTCTCAGGATCAATGATACTTTTTTTAATTATTGAGCAGGCTATTTCAACTCGTTTTTCGTCATTGTAAAGCCGGATCTCGAATGAATATCCTTTTGGATTTATCGATGTTTCAGATTCACCATAGAATTTGATGCTGTTAAAAACAGGCCCTTTAATATACGAATCAAACCAGATAGTATCGAGTGCTGACCTCTTAAAATCAACAAGCATCTTTCTTTCCATCTGGCTTCTGTTACCAAGCTCCTCATGGATAAATTCCATCATTCCATATTCTGAATTTTTGTCAACAATTTCAAGAGACAGCTCTTTGTCAAACCACGAACTGATAGTACCTTTGGAATAATCAGGAATTACCTTGTACCATCTGTTCTCCAGAAATTCGGGTTTTTCTTTCCCGGTTGTGCTGTTTTCCTCGTCGAGGGAACGGATCAGGAATTTTCTGAATCCAAATTCCGGAATATCTCCCAACCAGAGAGCCCAGTAAGTTCCATCAGCTCGGTGTGAAAGAGACTGTGCGGGAACACGGGAGCCATTATGGTCATATATTCCTGCAGTTCTGCCCCTTGGTACTATCTGGTGGTCGATATAAACAACAGCCAGGCCCGACCTTTTCCAGTTAAGGGAATTAAAAACTATCAGTGAAGGTTCTTTTTCTCTTTTAAACATGCTTTGAAGCAGTCCCATGGCATCCTCTCCAAGAGATGCAGTTCTCCGGTCGGCTTCCCAGGCGTAAGATTCCTTAAGCGCCCTTTGCTCCATGGTTGGCTGGCTGAATGGCTCTCTGACACTTTCAGAGTATCCGGTTGTGTGCTCTGTATAAAAGAGCAAAGCATCATTGACAAGGTCAATTTTTCTTTCGATCACGTCAGGAAGCTTAATGCCTGCAATGGCCGCCATTGATAGTGCCCCGGTGTTTGCCTTGAACGAGGCTGCAGCTTTTCGGGTGACTGAAGTCTCCCTCGCTGCTGATCCGAACCCGTCTGTCCACCAGTCAGGCCATGCTCCTCTTATCACCGGGAATTCTTTGCTATGTTCATTCTCCATTTTCCGGAAGAAAGATTCAGCTGTTGATGTCGAAATCTTTGGCCACTCAAAAACCTCATCCCATTTTTTTATCATTTCGCTTGCAAGCGTAGAAGGAGGTGAATTATCTGTAAGATACCCTGATAGCTGAATCGCCATATCATCAAAAGGATACTTCAGGTTTTCGAGATTCTTCAGATATGTCAGCAGGTTGTACTGGAATTTGTTCAGATCTCCGTTCTGGATCTCTAGGAGCGTATTACCCGTCATGTAATGTTCCGCCCTGAATGTAAGAACCCTTTTCCCCGACGGGGACTCCCACCAGAACATTGTAGGTTTGTCAAAGCAAATCAGCGCACGGTGCCCATGTGTGCCCATGTTAAGATATTTGATCCCAAGCTGACTGAAGTAGTCATTAAGGCACCATCCGATACCATTCACATCGTTTTGCATTGCCAGGGTAACGGGAATGCCCCTGGCCTTTATCCTGCCTGCAGCACCAAGTGAAGCTGCAAGTATCTGTTCATCGGGAATCTCATCAAAATTGAAATACATGCCGGTAACCTCAATACGGCCTTCTTTAATACGCTTTAACAGACGTTCTATCTGTTCTGCAGGTCTTGACTTCAAATATTCATCCACGGGCCATGAGGCTTCACAGGTCCACCTGAATTTTGCATTTTCAGGATAATTGTCTGTTGCATCACAGTAATCAAGAGCATAATCTATATATCTGAGGTGTTCAGCGAGAATCTCAGTCTGTGATCGGGTATAACCAATGTCGGTATGAGAATGCTGGATTAAATCAATACTCCATTTTTTGACAGGTTCCAGAGTTATGGTATTTGATACTGAAAAATCGCCTGCAATAACTTTAAGATTGATTCTGGAAGGTTTCTGAACCTGGGGAAGTCCGGCATTAACTGTATTATATCCGAATTTCAGAGATGTATTGGCGATCAGCTTGTTGTTGGCATATATTTTACATTCTGTCTCTTTGCCGAAAAAGAATATTGCCGCTTCGACGAGCTGAAGATGTGCATTATCTTTTTTCAGAACGGCTGGAAATGGATTGAGGGTGACTCCTGTTTTAACATGTTTTTTATAGGTCATATACCAGGATGTAAGATGTGATTCGCTGCCGGTAACTTTAATCCTGAGTGGTTTTCCTTTAACGAGCCCTACCGATGGGACCCGTAATACCATATATCCGTGATGATCTCCATGCTGATCGGTCATCACTGAATTGAAGCTCAGGCTTGAACCATCATCAGAATCAATAGTCCAGGCCTTCCTGCCATCGGTGTTAAAACTGAATTTGTGATTCAGGTCTGTTGTAAGCGACATGCTGGCATTTCCCGGACTGGAGCCTATTGCAGCGACCCAGATAAATGCAGCATATTTCTTATTAACCTGTAACTGGGGGGCCCCGGTTACCCATTCCATTAAATCCTTGCTGCTTTCAGCCCTTATAATAATGCTCTCCCGAAGACCGGGGATGCATGAGTGATAATCATAATCTGTGCCTGAGATTTTCTCCGAATAACCGTTTACCAGTTCGTCATCCGGAGTGATAAACGACTGTGCATTCAGGCAATGTGCAGAAAAAAGAATAATCACGGAAAATATTAATACTATTTTTTTCATCTATTTCATTATTTCACTGTTTCCTTATTTCTCAATTTCCTTCTTCATAAAAGCGTAAACCAGAATTGCTTCAGTTGATGAATTGTTTCTGATTCTTACGCTTTTCGAAGCCGCCGGAATAACAAAAGTCTCAGCATAACAGAAAGTCATTTTAAACCCGTTTTTTGTTTCGATATCAATACTTTGCCCCTCTGTCAGGCTCATTACAAGACATTTATTACCGGTGTTAATGTCAATAACGTTACGAAAATGATAACGATGGATGCTATATGAATGTGTTTCGTGAGTGGGCAGGCGAAAAAGCTTCCAATCGGGACCTTCATCAAGTAATTCCGGCCTGGCAATAAGCCTCTGGTTTACATAATCTCCCTTCCGGTCAAAGAAAAGGTTTGCCATCCCCCTTTCAATATTCAAAGGTCTTGGCTTTCCATCAAGATCCGGTCTTTGCCAGTCGTACATTTTAAAGGTGAAAATGTAAGGCGTGGTGCTTATTTCAAGAACAAGATTATCCTTTCCGGAACCATGAATTGTACCGGAGGGAATAAGCAGAAGATCGTGTTTTTTTACATAATGTCTCTGGATATATTTATCCGTTTCAATAAATTTTCCGTTGCTATGGCTTTCTTCAAGATCATGCCGGAAGATCTCAGGCTCAATATTTTCACAAAAACCCAGGAAAACACACGCATTATCTTTTGTATCCAGAATATAGTATGTCTCTTCCTGTGTAAGATCTTCACCGAAGTTCTCCTTCATGTACTGAAGACGAGGATGACATTGTAAAGAGAGATTCCCACCGTTGAATGTGTCCAGAAAATCGAACCGGATCGGAAAACCGGTACCGGATTTCGGATAATAATCTCCAAGAACTTCTTCAGCATACAGGTACATCAGGCAATCGAAAGAAATCTCAAAAAGCAGTGAAGAGCTTTCGATAAGCAGACCGTTTTCGGGAGTGATAAGTTCAAATGACCATGCGTAGTTGGGCACGTTTTTATTTAGTCCGGGAATATTATCTTTAATCCAGGTACCGCCCCATGCTCCGGGTTCAAACCATGGTCTGGCCCTGAAAACATTGCAGCTCATAATCCTGAGGGATTTCCTGAGGGTTGCTCCGTCAATCCAGACGGGCATTTCCGGACGTTGTCCGTCGACAAATATGTCTGCTGAAGGCACTATTTTTTCCTTATGCTTATTTAAAACCACCCAGTCGACAAAGTAAAAACATTTATACATCTTTTTTTGACTGGAAGCAGTTTTGCATCCTAGGTTTGACACAGAACCTGCCCGCGACCGGAACTGAATTTCGTTCTTTGGAATATCGATATAGATAAGCAGGCCATCCCATCCGGCCAACGCTGAACCCGGACCAATCAGGATATTAATATCATAGTTTTGATCAGGACTTATTGTTTTAAGTTTCTCTAAGAAGAAGAAATCCTCAAGGTTTAAAGAGGTCCTTTTCCCGAACAGCGGGTCATCCCCTCCAAGGAATGGAGCTGTCATTTCATTGATTTTCTGTTCCGGTTTTAAGAAACCGGAAGTACTTATCCAGGAAACCTTAAAGCCCTTTTTCCGGATAATATTATCAAGCCGGTCATGCAAAAGATCAAAGAAAACACCATTATACCCGTCAATTGTGATATTTCTGTAACCTGTGATTTTTTCAGCCAGTGTTTCGAATCCAGCAAAAATCTGATTATCATTTATTTTGAGTGAAGGATAGATATCATATTTCCTCCCTTTCAAAAAGGATTTGCTGACAGGTAACAAAAACTGGTCACTTCTTCTCAGTTCTTTATTTTTTCCGGAAGTGTACAATCATTTTTTATTTGCAGAACAATATGACAATGAGTATGGGATATCCGGCAGATAAACGGTTATCTTGGGAATCTCCTGAAAAACTTATTGATGGCAGCGTGAAACTTATGGAAGCTGTGAGGCTTATAATGCATTAATATACATTCTTTTGTGATGAAATTAATGCCTGATCCCTCCAGTTCTTTCAAAGCTTCGGGAGTTTCGGCCATCTGCTGCAACCAGATCTGTTTGATGCCCTTTTCCTTTGCTTCTCTGATTAACCCGGCGGTTTGTGGTTTGCGTGTCATGACAATCAGTCCCCTGACATTATCGGGAAGGCTTTTAATGTCATGATATACTTTTGATCCGTGGATTTCGTCTGCAAAAGGATTTATCGGAATAATGTTCATTCCTTTTTCCTTTAATTCTTTAAAAGCGGCAAAACCGAATTTTTTCGGATTGCGCGATACTCCGGCCATTGCAATGGGTTCGGATCCAAGAAACTCATCAATTTGATTTAAGGTTACCATCAATTTAAATTTTAAGATTTTACAAAGAATGAATTTAAGTCTGCAGAATTCTGCATTGAATAAGTATAAAGACTTAAAATTACAACAAAAACTACAACAAGAAATATTTTTTATTTACTTGGTGAAAGGTTAACCTATCAAAGTCTCTATGAAAAATCCCGACGATCAAAAAGGATATCTTTTCTCAAAAGGGTATTCCAACTATGTATTCGTGCTTCTTTTTCTGTTATATATGTTCGATTATATCGACAGATCAATTGTCACTTCNATGTTTACATCAATTGAAGCTGACTGGGGAATTTCTCACACTCAGAGTGGCTTGCTTGTTTCGGCTGTTTACTGGGCAATTGTACTTTTAACATTTCCTGTATCGCTTCTGGTTGATCGATGGAGCAGGACAAAAACCATTGGGATCATGGCAATTTTATGGAGCCTTGCTACTGCCTTGTGTGCTTTAACCGGGAANTTTGTCCAGTTATTCATGGCACGTCTGCTGATCGGTGTAGGAGAGGCCGGATATGCACCCGGAGGAAGCGCTATGATNTCAGGATTATATCCTATTGAAAAACGCTCAAAAATGATGGGGATATGGAATGCTTCCATTCCTCTTGGAACTGCAATAGGTGTGCTTCTCGGGGGTATTATTGCTACAAGGCTGGGATGGAAGCATGCTTTCGGACTGGTTGCGATACCGGGACTATTTGTGGCAATTCTCTTTCTTTTTGTAAAGGATTACAAGACCGTTGATCTTTCATTTGTCGACAAGGCCAATAAGAAGATAAAAATGGAGAAGAAAGACATAATTAAAGAGTTCCTTACAAAACCATCTGTCATCTTTACTTATTTTGGAATTGCAGCAGTTGTCTTTGTTACAACATCACTTCTGACCTGGCTTGCCACATATTTCCAGCTGGTAAGAGAGGTGCCGCAGGAAAAAGCAGGAACAATGGCAAGCGCCGTGATGGTACTTGCTCTTGTCGGCGCCCCTCTGGGCGGGATACTTACAGACAGATGGCGCAGAAAACAGATCAATGCCCGACTACTGCTTCCAGCCATATCAACACTATTATCAGCCGTATTGCTGTTCGTCGCTTTGTACCTTGTTAAGGGGACTGTTCAGTATATCATTTTCCTACTGATGGGGATTTGCATTATGGTTTTTATTTCCGGGGCATCTGCCGTAACCCAGGACGTGATTCATCCCGGTTTAAGAGCAACATCTTATGCCATTGCAGTGGTGGTTCAGAATCTCTTAGGCTCATCAACGGCCCCTATTGTTATTGGTAAAATCTATGACCTCTCAAATATAAAAACTGCTCTGGCCATTTTGCCTTTTGTACTTGTGATCGGTTCTTTTCTGTTCTACCTGGGATCACGGTACTATGAAAAGGACATGGATAAAGTAACGAAGATCAAACTGGAAGTGGCTTAGTACTTATTTATCTCTCGACACAGTATAGTATACAAAATCTCTCAGAGAATTTTTAACATCCGATTCAGGATAAGTATCTAGTATGGCAAGGGCTTTATCGCGGTATTGATTCATTTTGATAGTTGCATATTCAATCCCTCCATATTCCATAACAAAACTTATCACCTCTTCAATATCAGATCTGGATTTTTTCCCGTCTCCGACGATTTTAAGGATGTTTTTCTTCCTGACCAATGAAGTCTTTTCAAGTGCATGAATTAATGGTAGAGTTATTTTCTTCTCTTTGATATCGTTGCCCGATATTTTACCTGTCAGTCCGTTACCATCATAATCAAGAATATCATCTCTTATCTGGAAAGCTATGCCGACTGATTCACCGAACTCTTTCATAAGCTGAATAGTATCGGAGTTGCTTGTTGTTGACCTTGCTCCGCAGGCTGTACAGGCAGATATCAGTGCTGCAGTTTTGCGGCTTATGATTCGGAAGTAGTCATCTTCTTTAATGTTCAGCTTCCTGGATTTCTGAAGCTGGAGAAGTTCTCCTTCTGCCATCGATTTTACAGCTTCCGAGACAATTTCAAGCATTTCCACCCTGCTTTTTTCGATGCTTATAAGCAGGCCTTTAGACAGCATATAATCACCGACAAGTACTGCAATTTTAGAATTCCAGAGGGCATTTATTGAAAGAGCCCCGCGTCTTTCGGTTGCGTCATCTACAACATCATCATGGACGAGTGATGCAGTATGCAGAAGCTCNATCAACGTTGCTGCCACGTATGTNGGTTCTCCTATGTCCCCGTTCAGNTTTGCACTCAAAAAAACAAGCAATGGCCTCATCTGCTTACCTTTTCGTCTGAAGATATAGTTTAGTATTATTTTGAGAAGGGGAATATTNCTTTGCATAGTCCTGCCGAAATAAGCTTCAAACTGAGCCATCTCTTCTTCCACAGGTTTCTTTATCCTCCCCAGTTCCGACATGAATGGATATTTCGTCAAATATACTAAAATAGGTTTTACATGTTAAAATATAGGATTTTTATCAGCATATTATGGAATAAACAACTTATCCCTGTCAGGAAAATTATGATATATTTGCTGGCAGTAATAGAAAATTGATGGAAATAAAAAATCTAAATCCGGAGAGTCTGGAAAAAGCTTCAGGAATGCTGAAGGCGATGGCACACCCAGTAAGGATAGCAATAATTGGTTGTCTGGAACAGGGTAAGGGCAGGAGTGTTACAGATATACATAAACATATTGGAATTGAACAATCAACAGCATCGCATCATCTTGGAATTCTAAAGGATAAGGGAGTGTTAGGTTCAAGAAGAGAAGGGAAGAACACCTTTTATTTTCTTAAACACGAGAAAATAATCACACTTCTGAATTGTATCGGAGATTGCTGCAAGTAAAAACAGGCACCCAGCAACCAGTACCTCAGTTATTTAAGATCCTTAAACATTTTCTTCTGAAAAAGGATTATTGCAAATACCCCGCAGGTAATTGCCGAATCAGCTATATTNAACACNGGTCTGAAGAATATTAATGTTTCTCCCGGCCTGAAAGGAGACCAGTCGGGCCATTGGCTATTTATAACAGGAAAATAAAACATATCTACCACCCTTCCCAGCAGAAACGAAGAGTATCCGCCTTCGGGAGGAAATAAAACGGCAGGCTGTGTGTAGCTTTCGGTGAAGATAATTCCATAAAATGCACTGTCAATAATATTCCCGACAGCGCCNGCAAGTATTGCACTTACTGNAAGGATCAATCCGGTATTTGATTTTTTCTTTATCAGTGAAACAAGGAACCAGCAAATACCTCCAATTGCTACTATCCTGAACAGACTTAAAAGAATTTTTCCTGAATGACCGCCCATCTCCATCCCGAAAGCCATTCCGTTGTTCTCAATAAAATGTAGTAATCCCCAGTTTCCTAACAAATGGATCTCCTGACCGATCACCATATGTGTTTTTACCCAGAATTTCAGTATCTGATCTGCAACAAGAATGAGGATAATCAGCAAAACTGCCTTGTTCCCTTTTGACATTATTTATCTTTTTAATTGAGATGCGCAAAATAATAAAAAATGATGATAAAAACAGTTAACATAAAACCATTAAAAAACCCCCCATGCAGAATGGGGGGCACACTATAACATCTCAAGCCTTTTTTCTTTTATCTATCGCAGACTGTTTATCATGAGCAGGTAACGTTCAGGAAACTTGAATCCCAGCAATACCAGCTTTCTGTTCCGAAATATGCGGGGCATTTTACCCTTCCATTATGCAGGGTTTTGCTCCATTCAACATTAAGATCATAGAACTGCTGGACTGAGGTATTGTACCAATGAATATTATAATATTCATTTAGTGTATTGCTTGTCTGCCCGTATTCAATATAACTATCCTTATATTGATCCCCGGCTTTTACATAAGTGCATTTGATCGTACCAACCTCCAAACCGGTTTTTGTCCAGTCGATCTGAAGGACTGCTACCGGACTCGTGGGACTGTAATACAATATCCACTGACCACTGTTTCCGTCAAATTCTGTTGTTCCTTCAAACCAGACGAAATTTTCATAACCCCCTGTTCCTTCCTTTGTAATGTACATTTTCCAGACTATATTGGTTGCAGCTATCTGTCCGGTAAGCCTTGCGTTATATGATTCACTCAGGACAGTTGTGGAATAGTTCCACTCCCAAGTCTTATTCTCAATATAAACCGGATTTTGGCTGGCGGCGAGCTGGAACGCAGTAACAGGGACTGCAAGGGTCGTATACATTATTGATTTCCAAAAAAGCGCAATGCCGGCAGAGAATTCCCAGTTACTTTTATTTGTTCCTTTAGGAACTGATAATTCGACATCACCTTTCCTGGCATCTTCAAAATTGCTAAAATCAATTGCCATTGTTCCTGCAGGCGGAATGGCTGGCGGATCTCCGGGGTCGCTTTTACAACTGTGCATGAGCACACCTGAAAGTACAAAAACCAGAGTAATTATTAATGACTTTTTCATATCCGTTTTAATTTGTTATTTAGATTAAACGATTAATATCTTTAAAAATTATGACAGGGTCGCAAAGATAATGTATTTTAATATTTTGCAATACTACATATTTAATTATACGAAAAATTGAGGAGTTTGGTTACAGAATAGACTCTGCTTATCAATTATATATTGTGTTTTTTTAGCTGTTGGATTCCCGTTTCCGGTTATTCATCCGATATTTACCTTTATAGTGGAAGAAGTATTTATGAAGTTATTTTACTTCAGATAACCCTGAAAACAGAATCCGAAATCAGGATGAGCATTATTGCGAAACTGTACGTGTTAAAAACCATGAATGCATAACCTGGATTCTGAGATTTTTTAGGAATAAACAGATATCCNAAGAAAAGCAATATAAATATAATCGTAAGGATAACCATCACTGCAAGAAGATCATTGCTTAACAAGTTAGTAACTAAAAAAAACCAATTAAGGCAGGCAGTCGAAAGAAGTACCCAGGACGAAACCAGGTATTTAATCTGTTTTTCAGTCAGATAATCATATATTGTTCTGAATCCTGCTGCCTGGTATTCTTTTCCGTACCTTAGTAACAGCAGCCAGAAATGAGGTATTTGCCAGAGGAACATAAAAGCTGAGAAAAACAGAATTTTAATATTTAAAGTTGTTCCGCAGGCAGATGCATATCCAATAAGAGGAGGTATAGCCCCGACAACCGCTCCGGGAATTATGGCCAGTAATGTTACTTTTTTCAGGGGAGTGTACAACAGGTTATATACTATAACACCAAGACAGCCAAGGGAAAATGGAATTAATCCGNTCAAGAGCAGCAGGCAGCTTCCTGAAAAAAGAAGGAATAAAAACACAATAATTGCTGAACTGTGGGTTATCTGTCCTGATGCGATCGGCCTCATTCTCGTTCTGTCCATCNTTGCGTCCTGCTCATGTTCCGTGAACTGNTTTAATACGGCTGATCCTGCAGTAAGCAGGAAGATTCCTGGTATTAGTAAGAAGAAATCCCGACTGAATGTACTCCTGCAAATAAAATAACCTGTTGCTGCGGAAAAGGCCACAGCAAGGGACAGTTTATACTTTATAAGACTAAGAAAAACCGTGAGTTTCGGGATGTGATTATTTTTCTCCAGCAAGAGTCTTAAGATAATCAATTATTATTTGAATATCATTGTCATTAATTACATCCTTGTATGAGCGCATTAAGCCCTTATTGTACCCGGTAACTATTTCAGAATCCGGGTTATAAATGGAATTCTTAATATATTCTTCGTTAACAGTGATTGATTTTTGCGNGGTACCTTCCATAACTGTTGTTTCTTTACCAAAGAGATTCTTAAATGAAGGGCCCACAAGCCTGGTTCCATCCAGGGAATGGCAGGCAATGCAACCGGTATTTCTTAAAAGCAGATAACCATCCGGCTCCGGTCCACTTGCGGTATTTTTAAATTCACTGAACCATACATCATACTTATCCTGTTCCAGGACCCTTGCCTTTGATAACATTGATGAGTGAAGCAATCCGCAATATTCTGTGCAAAGAATTTCATATTCACCTACAATGGTGGGAATGAACCAGAGGTAATTATTGTATCCCGGAATAACGTCCTGCTTAACTCTGAAGGCTGGTATAAAAAGGCTGTGATTTACATCTTCCGATTTGAGGTTTATACGCACGGCTTTATTGACAGGGACAACCAGCTCCTTCGACTTCATGCCATTTCCATAGTCAAATTCCCATTCCCACATTCTTCCAATAGCGGTGATTGCAATAGCGTCGGTGGGGACATCGCGCATGGGCGCAAAACCAGACCAGCCATAGTAGAACATTATCAACACAATGATAACCGGGACGGTGATCCATAATGCTTCAAGCTTTGCATTACCGCGGAACTGCTTTGCTTCTTTCCCCTTTTTTCTTGAAAAGTGGATCACAGTATAAATCATAAATATTGTTATTCCCACAATAAAAATAGCAGCTACTGTGAAAATAAAAATAAATGTCCTGTCCACTCCCTCCGCCATATTTGATGCACCTGTAAACATAAAAACGATTTTTACCTTTTTATCGTAACAAATAATCAATAAAAGTAATTATTATAACCAGAGCATACAGTAAAAACACTCCTGCAACCATTAGTTTTAAAAACAGGCTCTCAAATTTCATATGCATGAAATAAGTAATTACAGTACCTGCTTTGATGGATGCAATAACTAGAGCAACAGCGACAGTAAGGGCACCCAGATGCCAGCCGGTAACCAGAACTGAAATTGTCGTAAGTGTCAGCAGTAATACTAAAACAACAGCATGGGAAAAATAACTGGATATATGTACCTCTTCTTGCGTCATAATCGGATTATTGTTATCAGGTTATCAGGTATAAAAGTGGGAAAATAAAAATCCATATCAGATCAACCAGGTGCCAGTAAAGCGCACTGTTTTCGAGCAGCAGGTAATGTATATGGTTAACCATTCCTAATTTAATCTTAACCAGGTTGATAGAAAGAAGCACCATACCAACTAAAACGTGAAGAGCATGCAACCCGGTCATCATATAATAGAGGCCAAAAAACAACAGCTCTCCATGGGGAAGATTTTTCATCACTTCAGATCCCGGATATAACTTAAAATGAAATTTATGGGACCATTCAAAGTATTTATTCATCATGAAAAGCGCTGCAAGGACTATAGTCACTAAGACCAGGAATAATGCAAGGTTAATGTTATTCTTCTGAATGGCTATAAGAGACATGGCCACCGTCATACTGCTTGTCAGAAGAAAAACAGTATTAAGTGTTCCTATCAAAGCATTCAATTCTGAAGCACCTGCATGAAAATCTGCTGAATACTTTGCCCTGAAAACTGCATATACAAGGAATAATCCACCAAAAAGGAACAGTTCGGTGAACAGGAATATCCACATTCCCAGCTTTCCGGTTTCTCTCTCCTGCTCTTCAATATAGTTGTTCTGACCTGACATAAGTGTTATTCGGATTTGGTTTGAGCACTATTTCCAAATAGGTAAGGTTTGGTCTTTATCTCTGGTATAACATCAAAATTCTCGTGCGGAGGCGGTGATGGTATCTGCCACTCCAGAGTAACTCCATGCCATGGATTTGCTGGAGCAATTCCTCCTTTTTTAATACTCCTGACAAGATTATAAACCATCAGAATTAAACCTGTAAAAAGAATAAATCCGCCGATGGAAGAAATAACTTCTCCGGTCTTAAACTGCGGCAGGTAGTCAAAATACCTTCTCGGCATTCCCTGAATGCCAATAATAAACTGAGGGAAAAAAAGCAGATTAAATCCTGTAAAATTAATACCCCAGGCTATGTTGGCGAGACGATTATTATACATCCTGCCGAACATTTTGGGATACCAGTAATGAATACCTGCAAAAGTTGCAAATCCCATTCCTCCAAAAATGATATAATGGAAATGTGCAACCACAAATGCTGTATCATGTACCTGAATATTTGCCGCCAGAGCTCCAAGAGTTAAGCCTGTAAATCCGCCGATCATAAACAAGAAAATAAACGATATGGCATATAAAAGAGGCGGTTTCAGGTCAATGGATCCGCCATACATGGTGGATATCCAGTTAAAAACCTTAATTGCGCTTGGTACAGCCACAATAAATGTGAGAAATGAGAAAAACCATCTGGATCCATAGCTTATGCCTGCAGTAAACATATGATGTCCCCAGACAAAATAACCTACAAATGCAATTGCAAGACTTGAAATTAGAATTGCCGTGTACCCGAATACCGGTTTCTGACTGAATGTTGGAAATATTTCAGTCACAATGCCCATAGCCGGAAGGATCATTATGTAGACAGCGGGATGCGAATATATCCAGAAGAGATGCTGAAACAATACCGGATCGCCACCCAGTTTGGGATCGAAGAACCGATGCTTAAGACTCTTTCCGCAATAACCATAAGAAGGGTGATTCCGATTATTGGTGTTGCAAGGACCTGAATCCATGCGGTTGCATATAACGACCACGGGAAGAGCGGCATTCTGAACCAGCCCATTCCCGGTGCACGCATTCTGTGAATTGTAACAATGAAATTCAGTCCGGTAAGAATTGATGAGAATCCAAGAACAAAAGCAGCAGTAAGGGCAAAAATTACATTTGTCGAAGATTCAGCACTGTAGGGCACATAAAATGTCCATCCGGTATCAGGAGGTCCGCTACCTGCAAATTGTGAAAGAACACCAAGAATTGCCCCGGTGAGGTAAAGATAATATGAAAAAAGATTCAGCCTGGGAAATGCCACATCTTTTGCCCCGATTAAAATGGGTAAAAAGAAATTTCCAAAAATAGCCGGCAGTGCAGGGATAACAATCACAAAAATCATAATGATCCCATGAATTGTAAATATCCCGTTATAAGTCTGGGGTCCCATAATGGTTTGTCCCGGAGCGATCAGTTCAATTCTCATCAGCAAGCCAAGGATGACTGCGATAAAGAAAAAAACCATAACTGAGTACAGATATAACAAGCCGATTCTTTTATGATCGGTAGACAATAACCAGGACCAAATTCCTTTATGTTTTCCTTTGTACTGAAGGTAACTTACATAAGTTCCGGATTCAGAATTACTCATATCAGTTTGATTATCATTTTTTTCTTTTCTTCAATA
>JGI11641J44799_10000201_pt1 | contig 17054 bp, 14 predicted proteins | sample WetSurSiteA1Bulk_FD_44799 | JGI IMG/M metagenome (IMG submission 44799) | reverse complement strand
AGACCTGGACGAGAGGTTCATTACGTACGATAAGATGGACATACACGGGTAATCCCGGGAATTTTGTGAGGATAGAACTTCTGCAGGGTAATACAACAACAGTGGCGCGCACAATAGCTTCTTCCGCTCCGAGAGGAAGCAATGGCAGTGGTTCATATCCGTGGTTTGTCCCGATAAATCAGGCAACAGGNACCTTNAGGATAAGGGTTACGAGCACAGTAATCGGCGCATCCACTGATACGAGCAACAGCATATTCACAATACAGTGAGGATGATGTTTAATTACAGATTTAAAGCTGTGCACATGATTTTGACGGGTGTTCTTGCAGCCTGGATCTTCACCGCAGCGGCTTCTGTATACGGGGCTTATGCGATGGAGGTTCAGGGGCAGGACACCCTGACTAAAGTTGCACGGAATTTCGAAGAGAAATGGGGCATAAAAATTCTGAGCATAAGGTTGACTGCAGGAGGTTACATGCTTGATTTCCGTTACCGGGTTCTGGACCCTGAGAAGGCAGCGCCTCTTTTTGACCGTAAGATCAAGCCTTATATTATGGACCAGACAAGCGGCGCAAAATTTTCAGTTGCAGAATCGCCTAAGGTCGGGGCATTGCGCCAGACAAGAAAACCTGAGGCAAACCGGAACTATTTCATGATATTCGCCAACCCCGGGAAATATGTGAAGAAGGGGAACAAGGTGACAGTTATTGCAGATGATTTCAAAGTAGAAAACCTGGTGGTGGAGTAATCAGAATCATATGAAAAAACTCTTATCAATTTATACAATCTTTTTAGTCTTTCTTCTCATACCGGCATTCAATGCCGGTGCGGGGAATATAGACGTTGAGCTGAGAAAAGCCCTTCAGATTTACGACCCTCTCGAAGAAATCCCGGTTATTATCACCCTGACTGATAAGGCGGATCTTGCTTTAATCCGGGATAAAAACAAAAAAGCACGCAGAGCCAAAATTATCAGGGAACTCAGGAGCGAGGCAGCCATAACACAGGGAGAGCTTAACAGTTTTCTTAATAACAGGAATGCCGGAAAGATCAGGCAACTCTGGATCATCAATGCAATAGCTGCCAGAGTGCCCGCACAAATGATATCAGAACTGGCAGCATTGCCTGGAATTGGCAGTGTATCACTCGACTACACTATCAGTGCTCCTGTGATGACAACTGGTATGACGGCATTGCCTGAATGGAATATAACTGCTATTAAAGCCCCTGATGTCTGGACTCTTGGATATACAGGAGCCGGAGTAGTAGTTGCCAATATGGACACCGGAGTAGACATACATCATCCTGATTTGCAGGCGAAGTGGAGGGGCGGGACCAACAGCTGGTATGACCCAAACGGAGAACATGTTACCCCTGATGACGCACACGGGCACGGCACACAGACAATGGGAGTGATAGTGGGCGGGACAGCAGGGGGTATGGCAATAGGAGTTGTACCTGATGCAAAATGGATAGCAGTAAAGATATTCAATGATGCGGGAGTTGCATCCATAAGCGCTATCCATCAGGGATTCCAGTGGCTTCTCGACCCTGATGGAAATCCTGATACCAATGATGCTCCTGACGTAATCAATGCATCATGGGGATTTCCAGAAAACGCAGGCCAGTGTATCCCGGAATTTCAGCAGGACATTCAGAATCTGAAGACAGCGGATATCGAAGTAGTCTTTGCGGGAGGCAATTCAGGACCCTCAGCCAATACAAGTGAAAGCCCTGCGAACAACCCCGGATCTTTTGCAGCCGGTGCAGTGGACAATACAAACACAATAGCATCGTTCAGCAGCCGTGGTCCTTCCGCATGCGACGGAAGCATTTTCCCGCATATAGTAGCGCCGGGAGTGAATATCACGACTTCAGACCTTACCGGAGGAGGAGTATTTCCTGATTCATATGCATATGTAACAGGCACATCCTTTGCTGCGCCACATGTCGCAGGCGCGGTTGCTTTATTGTTAAGCGCCTTTCCTGATGCTGCAATATCCGATATTGAAACAGCCATTGAACAAACTGCACTGGATCTCGGAGTGCCGGGAAGCGACAATATTTACGGAAACGGGTTAGTAGATGTGATGAATGCCTACAGCCTGCTCCTTGCTACAGCAGCCAGTCCTGATATCAATGTTGTCCCCGCTCTTTATAATTTCGGCAGTACCGTGATACAGACCAGTTCTGCATCAACGACATTTACTATAACAAACAAGGGGACTGCAGACCTTGTCATGGGCACGATAAGTCTGACCGGACAAAACTTCTCCGAGTTCAGGATACCGAGAGAAGACTGTTCAGGGAAGACGATCGGGCCACAACTGACATGCACAATTGATATTCTTTTTTCACCGGTATCAACGGGAATCAGGACGGCATTTCTTACATTGCCTTCTAATGACCCTGATAGCTCCTCTCTCAATGTCTCCCTGCAAGGCACAGGAGCACCCCCTCCTCCACTTACCCTGACTGTGCCCAATGGTGGCGAAAACTGGACTGCGGGTACAGGCCGGACGATCACCTGGAAATATACTGGAAACCCCGGGAACTATCTGAAGATAGAACTTCTCAAGGGCGGAGTGTTAAACCGCACGATAACATCTTATGCAAGCAAAGGGAGCAACGGTACCGGTTCATATAACTGGACTATTCCTTCAAACCAGACGCTGGGCACTGATTTCAGAATCAGAATTACCAGCACGGCTAATGCTGCATATACCGATACAAGCAATGGTAACTTTACCATTCTCGGTCAGCAACCTCCACCACCTGCAGGTGCATCAATAACCGTGAGATCTCCCAACGGAGGAGAAAGATGGTCTGCCGGGGGAACGTATGCGATAATGTGGAGTTATACGGGAAATCCCGGCACTCTGGTGAGGATTCAGGTTTTCAAAGGCGCAATAGTGAAGGCCCAGACATTTGTTTCGACAGGCACTGGTGGAACCGGCTCTTTCAATTGGGCGATTCCATTGGCTATGCAGCCGGGGACCGACTACAAAGTCAAAATAACGAGTACAACCAATCCCGCTATAACCGATATGAGCAACGCTAATTTCTCGATAGTGCCATAGCAGTTTGTAATGAGAGTCTGTATAGAAGTCGGGAGATCATCCGGGACAGGCTCTCAGTTGCCCATAAGACTGCAGTAATCTTATCCAGTGATAAACCCCTCACAATAGTATTCTGGTATAATAAAAAACTTTCTTTAATGGAGGATACGCTTCAAATGAAAATAGTCATCTGTATCAAGCAAGTCCCCGATACGGCAGAAGTGAAAATCAATCCCGAAACAGGGACGCTGATTCGTGAAGGGGTCCCGAGTATCATCAACCCCTTTGATTTGCATGCCCTTGAAGCAGGATTGAAGATAAAAGAAAAAACCGGAGGTTCAGTCACGGTTCTCACCATGGGTCCGCCCCAGGCGGAAACTGCGCTCAGAGAGGCCATTGCCATGGGTGCCGATGAGGCGATCCTCCTTTCAGACAGGGCATTTGCAGGTTCCGATACCTGGGCTACGTCATATACCCTGTCGAAAGCAATAGCAAAGCTTGATGCCGACATCATAATCTGCGGAAAGCAGGCAATAGACGGTGATACCGCCCAGGTAGGACCTGAAACTGCCGAGTTTCTCAATATTCCTCATGTCTCCTATGTAAGGAAGATAGAAGAAATTGCGCAGGATTCTATAAAGGTACAGCGGATGATGGATGAGGGATATGATCTCATAGAGTCCTCCCTGCCTGTACTCTTAACTGTAGTGAAGGAACTGAATGAGCCCAGGATGCCTTCGCTGAAAGGGAAGATGGCGGCGAAAAAAGCAGTCATAAAAACATGGGGGGTGTCTGATATTCTGGCAAACGAAGATGATATCGGGCTGAAAGGTTCACCGACACAGGTGAAGAATGTTTTTACTCCTGAAATGCGGTCGGACAGAAAGATTCTCGAAGGCACACCGGATGAACAGGTAGATGCTCTTCTTCAGGAATTAAGGGGGTTGAAATGCCTGTAATCGTCAATCTTGAAAAATGCCAGGGTTGTGAAGATTGCCTGTCTTCATGCCCCTTTGAAGCCATAGTCATGAAGGAAGGGAAGGCATATATCAATGAATATTGCCAGTCATGCATGGCCTGTATCAGTGTATGCCCTGAAGGCGCAATAATGGAAGTTGAAAGCCAGAAATCTGAAAGTGCGGATACTGGGGCATACAAAGGCGTATGGGTGTTTGCCGAGCAAAGAGGCGGGAAAGTGGTATCAGTTGCATATGAACTGCTCGGGATAGGAAGAAAGCTCGCTGATGAGAGAAATACCGAACTTGTAGCAATACTTTTTGGCGCACCTGATGCATCCCCACAGGAACTGATCAGGTGGGGGGCCGATAAGGTATACCACGGAAAGCATCAAATTCTGGAAAGTTTCAATGATGAGCCATATGCTCAATTACTGACCACCCTGATAAAGGAACACAAACCGGAGATTGTACTTACAGGAGCAACTCCCATTGGCAGATCTTTTTTCCCGAGGGTGGCGGCGCGTCTGAGGACGGGATTGACTGCTGATTGCACTTCACTTGCAATCGACAAAGACACCGGGAATATGCTTCAGGTGAGGCCTGCTTTCGGGGGCAATATCATGGCTACAATTCTCTGCCCCTCCACCCGTCCGCAGATGGCAACTGTGAGGCCGAGGGTCATGAAGCGGGGACAGTATCGATCGGAAAGAAAAGGCGAAATTATCGAAGTCAGGACAGAGGGTCTTACCTCAAGGACGAAAGTTCTGGAGACGGTGAAAGAGGTTTCTGATATAACAGTCAATCTGCAGGAGGCTGAAATCATTGTCTCAGGAGGGAGAGGCCTTGGAGACCCGAAAGGGTTTAAGCTGATTGCAGAACTTGCAGAATTACTCGGAGGGGCTCTCGGTTCATCAAGGGCTGCGGTAGATTCGGGATGGATTCCTTACAGGCATCAGGTCGGNCAGACCGGGAAAACGGTCTGCCCGAAAATATATATTGCCTGCGGAATATCAGGGGCAGTGCAGCATCTTGTCGGTATGCAATCATCGGATATTATCATTGCGATCAACAAAAATCCTGAGGCGCCCATATTCAATGTTGCAACGTATGGTATTGTAGGGGACCTTTATGAAATAGTGCCTTTGCTCATCAAAAAAATAAAGGAAATGAAGGGGCAGTAGAAAGGGATTCGGTCGTCCCGAATTCATTTCCGGATCCCGTTGTTTATATCTCTGAAGTGAGATGTTGAAACAGGCCAGCATGCAATACAAAAGTCAAAGGGGTGATAATTCCAGATGAACATATGTTTTGTCTTTCCGGGGCAGGGGTCTCAATATGTCGGTATGGGGAGAGATATACACGATACTTTCAGTGTTGCACGGGAAACTTTTGAACAGGCTTCAACTGCACTGGGGTATAACATCGCTGAAATCTGTTTTAACGGACCGGCTGAAGAATTGAATAAAACCTTCAGGACACAACCGGCAATCCTTACGGTCAGTATTGCAATCCACAGGGTATTGGCGAAAAAAGGTGTCAAGGCGGTTGTGACCGCGGGTCACAGTCTCGGAGAATATTCCGCCTTGGTGGCAGCGGATGGTATGACCTTTCCTGATGCTGTAAAAATAACTGAAAAAAGAGGACAGTTCATGCAGGAAGCTGTTCCCGAAGGGAAAGGTCTTATGGCTGCGATACTGGGTATGGAGAGGAACAGTGTGGATGAAATCTGCAGGGCTGTAAAAACCGGTTATGTATCGCCTGCGAATTATAACTCCCCCGGTCAGGTTGTAATCGCAGGGGAAAGGATCGCTGTTGAGGAAGCGATTGAACGGTGTAAAGCTGCCGGTGCAAAAAGGGCGGTTGCGCTTTCTGTAAGTGTTCCCTCTCACTGCGCGCTCATGGAGAGCGCATCGAAGAAACTTTCGGATATCCTTGATACAATAACCATAAAAAAGCCGGCGATCCCTGTGGTGAATAATGCAGATGCAGTGTTTCTCAATGAAGGGGTGGAAATAAAGTCCTCTCTCGTAAGACAGCTGAACAGCCCGCTCCTGTGGGAGGATTCAATGAAGAAGGTTGCAGAGTCAGGGACAAATATTTTTATAGAAATTGGTCCCGGAAAAGTTCTTTCAGGACTGATAAAGAGGATCGTGCCCGAAGCGCGTATTTATCATGTGGAAGACGGGAAAAGTCTTGAAAATACCCTGTCCGGAATAGGATAGCAACGGTAAGAATGCAGGAGTTCATCAATAAATTTCTCCGGTATCTTGAATTCGAGAAAGGGGTGTCAGTTCATACGCTGAGGGCATATAAGAAAGATCTTGAAGCTTTTTCCAAAGTCGTACAAGCCGGACCCGGGAAGATAGATGTGATTGACGTACGCGGGTTCATCGCAGGACAGATAAAACAGGGATTGAACAAGACAACTGTCAGCAGAAGACTTTCGAGCATAAGGTCTTTTTTTAAATTCCTTTATAGAGAAGGTTATATCCGGTCGAACCCGGCTAAGCTGGTTTCAAATCCAAAGGTGCAGAAAACGCTCCCCAGGTTTCTTTCTGTTGATGATGTTTTTTCTTTAGTGGAGCAACCGGAAGGCATAGGTTTCATCCCTGCCCGTGACCGTGCAATTATGGAACTCCTCTATTCAAGCGGGTTAAGGGTTAGTGAATTGTCAGGACTGAATACCGATGATATCAATACGAAAGAAAATCTTGTCAAAGCAAGGGGAAAGGGGAAAAAAGAACGTATCGTCCCTGTAGGATCAAAGGCAACAGATGCAATAAAGACCTATCTCATCGAGCGTATTCTCCTGAAAAGCAGGGAAAAGGCCCTGTTTCTGAACAGGCTCGGGACACGATTGACAGACCGGGGCGTAAGACGTATAGTAGAAAAATATGCAGGAAAAATGGCGCTGAATGCCAGGATTGGCCCTCACGTGCTGAGGCATACCTTTGCAAGCCATCTCCTTCAGGGCGGTGCAGACCTCAGGGTTATACAGGAACTTCTGGGACATGCTTCACTTTCTACAACACAGAAGTATACCCATCTTGACATAACCCATTTAATGGATATTTATGACAAGGCTCATCCCCTGGCGCGGGAGGAAGGAAACAAGAAATGAGGAGGCAGAAGTGAATCAAGAGCAGTTGATCAGAGGGACAACCGTGCTCTGTGTACGGCGTGAAAATAAGGTTGCAATCGGCGGTGACGGACAGGTGACAATGGGAAGTACTGTTTTGAAACACAATGCACGGAAAATCAGAAAGATGTATAACGAAAAGCTTCTTGCGGGTTTTTCCGGAGCCACTGCCGATGCATTCACTCTTTTTGAGAAGTTTGAGGGAAAGCTTGAAACCTACAGGGGAAATATAACAAGGGCGGCAGTAGAGCTTGCCAAAGACTGGCGAACAGATAAGATCCTGCGAAGGCTTGAAGCATTATTGATCGTAGCCGATGCCGAACATATCTTCATTCTTTCGGGGACAGGGGACGTGATCGAACCGGAAAACGGAATAGCAGCAATAGGTTCCGGAGGTGCATATGCTCAGGCTGCTGCGCTGGCGCTTGCAGAAAACACCGGTCTTTCTGCCCGTGAAATTGTTGAAAAAGCGATGAAGATCGCATCGGATATCTGTATTTATACAAACGAACAAATTCTCATAGAGGAACTCAATGGATAACCTTACCCCCAGAAAAATAGTAGAAGAGCTTGATAAATATATTATCGGACAACACAAGGCAAAAAAGGCTGTTGCCATTGCAATGCGAAACAGGTGGAGGCGGCAGCAGCTTTCTCACGAAATGAAAGACGAGGTGCTTCCGAAAAATATCATTATGATCGGTCCGACAGGCGTCGGAAAGACCGAAATTGCACGGAGACTTTCGCGCCTCGCTAATGCCCCTTTTGTGAAGGTTGAAGCATCGAAGTTTACCGAGGTCGGCTATGTAGGCCGCGACGTTGAATCAATGATCCGTGATCTTACGGAGATATCCATAAGCATGGTGAAGACAGAACATATTGCCAAGGTGCAGGAGAAAGCGAAGAGTCTTGCCGAAGACCGTCTGCTCGATCTGCTCCTTCCCCCGCTGAGGTCACCAAAGAGTTCGGGACCCGAGGATGAAGAAAGGGAACGGCATAAAGATACACGGGAACGGCTCAGGGTACAGTTGATGGAAGGAAAGCTCGATAACAGGTATGTGGATATCGAGGTCAGGGAAAAATCGATTCCTTTTGGTGTTGTCTCGAATGTGGGACTTGAAGATCTTGAAATAAACCTGAAAGAGATGCTCGGAAATTTCATGCCGGAAAAGTCAAAGAGGAAGAAGGTTAAGGTGCCGGAGGCGCTTGCTATCCTCGTTCAGGAAGAATCTGCAAAGCTTATCGATATGGAAAAAGTTTCAAGGGAGGCAATCGAACGCACTGAGCAGACCGGTATTGTATTCATCGACGAAATAGATAAAATCGCCGCCAGGGGACACGCGCATGGCCCGGATGTATCGCGGGAGGGGGTGCAGCGAGACCTTTTACCGGTTGTTGAAGGGACAACGGTAACCACCAAACACGGAGCGGTAAAAACCGACCATGTTCTTTTCATTGCTGCTGGAGCGTTTCATATGTCAAAACCCTCTGATCTTATCCCCGAACTTCAGGGAAGGTTCCCCATTCGTGTTGAACTTGAAGCGCTTGGGAAAGATGAATTCATCAGGATACTCACCGAGCCATACAATGCGCTGATTAAGCAGTATACCGCTCTCCTTGCCACTGAGGAAGTCACTCTTGAGTTTACCGGGGATTCAATCGACGAGATAGCGCACATTGCAGCCCATGTGAATGAGAAAACCGAGAATATCGGCGCCCGGAGGCTTCATACAGTTCTTGAAAAACTTCTCGAAGATATTTCTTTTGAGGCGCCGGAAATGAAGAACGGCAACCTTGTGATCGACAAGGGCTATGTGCGGGAGAAACTGAACGAAATCGTGCAGGACGAGGACCTGAGCAGGTATATTCTGTAGGGAACTGTTTAAAGAGATGATAACNCCTCCTTCCCTCCCCTTAGTTTAAGGGGAGGATGGGTGGGGTTATTGAGCGAGTTGTACAAAAAAGGGAGGGTGCGATTCGAAGCGGCTCCTGTCAATCGGCACGAAATGTTTATTTTCTCACCGTGTTGTTCTGTTTACTCTCACTCACTTCCTGTGCTTCACGTCCTTCCGGGTATCCGCAATCCGGCTACGGGGTTGCTTCATGGTATGGCGCCGAATTTCATGGAAGACCTACTTCGTCGGGAGAAACATTCAACATGTATGCACTCACCTGTGCACATAGGGAGTATCCCTTTGGTTCACAATTAAGAGTGACAAACGTTGCAAACAATAAATCCGTTTCCTGCGTCGTAAATGACAGGGGCCCTTTTGCATCAGGGAGAGATATTGATCTGTCATATGCTGCCGCAAAGGAAATAGGACTCATAGGACCAGGCACCGGAAACGTCTTTATAGAATATACACGGAGAGATATCTCCTATATCAGGGAGGTTAACTATGGAAGTGCCCAAGGACCGTTCACTATACAAGCCGGGTCTTTCAGAGAGTATAGGAATGCTGTCCGCCTCAAAGATTCGTTGGAACTCAAGTATAAGAATGTGTATATTATAGAAGCAACAATCAAAATTGATACCTTTTACCGGGTGAGGATCGGAAAATATTCCCGGAGAGATGAGGCATACGGATTCGCAAAAATGCTTGCAGAAGAAGGCTATGCTATTCTCATTACAAGCTATGAGGAGAAGATCTAAGGACATGCCCTGAGATTCTGTCCGGCAGGAATTCCGGGTTTGAGAGAAAACAGCAACAGTGGTACAATTTATCACAAATGAACAGACACTATCCATGGGACTATCCCAAATGTCTTGCCAATGAAACGATGGAATGCCTGTAACTCTTATGAACATAAGCGGTAAGACAAAAATTACAGGAATTTTTGGATATCCGGTTGAACACACGTTATCGCCTAAAATGCATAATGCAGCGTTTCAGGCGCTTGGCCTCGATTATTGTTACGTTCCCTTCCTCATTCATCCTCAGTTTCTGCAACAGGCTGTTGCTGGAGTGAGGGCATTGAACATCGCGGGGGTGAACGTAACGGTTCCTCATAAGGAAAAAGTAATCCCTTTTCTCGATCATGTAGATGAAGAGGCATTGTTTATCGGTGCTGTGAATACCCTGGTCAACAGAGAAGGAGAACTGACAGGGCATAACACTGACGGCAGGGGATTCATGGAATCGCTTGCAGAGAAGCGAATATCGGTCGAAGGGAAGGATGTCCTCATCGTAGGAGCAGGCGGAGCCGCTAGGGCAATAGGGTATTATCTCTGTCAAAAAGCCAATAGTCTGACCCTGCAGGGGAGAACCAGAGAGAAAGCAGAGCGTCTGGTTCAGGACTTATCCGGAGTACAAAACAATGTTAAGTTTTTCATGGAGTTGTCCGATCTGAGCAGGTTTCAGGTAATCATTAACGCAACACCCTTGGGATTGAAAGATGAAGACCCTTTGCCGATAGATACAGCTCTGCTCAAAGCAGGACAAATCGTCTGTGATCTCATATATAAAGACACGGTATTGCTCAGGAAAGCGTCGGAAAAACAGTGTATTACCCTGAACGGTCTCGGTATGCTCTTATGGCAGGGAGCACTTGCATTTGAATTATGGACAGGAAGGAAACCCGACGTGGAAGTCATGCGCAAGGCGTTAAATGAATCTTCATAGTGTGTTGTTGTCACCCTGAACTCCCTTCTCTACGAATTGTAGACATGTCCTCTCTTCAGCAAACAGAGAGATTCCGCAACAAGTTCGGAATAACAAAACGTGAATGTATGAGTCTCTGTTTATAGAACAGCATACAATCATGAGTAAGTAAGGCATTTTGACCTCTGATAAAGAAACATTGTCCAAATATACTCACCTGTTTGTACAAAATAATAAGATAAAACAATGAATTACAATATGGCATTGCATTTGCTTCCGGATACTTGAGCCTTAGTCTGTTAAGAGATAAAAGAAAGCAACTGCTTTAAATTAATCGTTGTTTGTGATACCATTGTATCGGATTGATTTTGACAACCGTGCAAATATATTGGAGAAATTTGATTAGAGGAGGCCGGGGGAGATGAGAAAAAGCTCATCTATTGAAAAATAGCTGTTTTTTTGCAGACCGTATTGAAAGGAGGCGAATTATGAAAGGAGAATACATCCTTAGTAAAGAGCTGGAAACAGAATTGGAATTGCAGGGATTCAACCGTCGCGATTTTTTAAAATATTGTGCTGCAACTGCTCTGCTGTTCGGCCTTTCGGAATTTGAATTTACAACCCGACTTGCACATGCACTGGAAAAAAGCTCCGGGAAACCGCCGGTAATGTGGCTTGAAGGATTAGCATGCGCAGGGTGTACGATTTCTTTGACTCAGAGTCTCAATCCTCCTGTATCATCAATCATCCTCGATAAAATATCACTCAGACAGCATGATACGGTTATGGCTGCATCAGGCGGTCTTGTTGAACACGTTCATGATGAACTTGTGAAACAGGGCGGATTCATTCTCATCGTAGAAGGCGCAATCCCGTCAGCTGATGACCGCTTCTGCATGATAGGAGGAAGGCCGTTCAGAAAATTGGTAGAAAATGCCGCAAAGAGTGCAAAGGCGGTCCTTGCAGTCGGAGCATGCAGTGCTTTCGGCGGCATTCCAAGGGCAACACCGAGCAAGGGTATATCTGTGCAGGATGCATTGAAGAAAGCAAAAATCAATAAGCCCGTTATCAACATATCTACCTGTCCGGTCCATACTGATCATATTGTAGGGACAATTCTCTATATTCTCACAACCGGGAAACTTCCTGAACTGGATTCTAAAGGTCGTCCGTCAATGTACTTTGGAGATAAACGGCTCATACACGATAACTGCAGACGGCGCGGCCATTTTGATGCAGGCGAATTTCTCACTGACTGGAACGATCCTCAGCAGAAAGACTGGTGTATGATCCAGAAGGGATGCAAAGGACCGTTGGCTTATACTGATTGTTCTATCCGAAGATGGAATGACGGCATAAATTTCTGTATCGATTGCGGCGGTGTCTGTCAGGCATGCGGTGAACCTGCTTTCTATGATAAAGTAGCTCCCCTCTATACTGCTGAAAGTGAACCATCGAAAAAGATTCTGGCAATGAGAGAATCAGGAATATTTAAAAAGAAAGACAGCTAAAGGAGGTGAAACCATATGGCAAATAAAATTACGATAGATCCCATAACCAGAATTGAAGGACATCTGAAGATCGAAGTCGAAATTGAGAACGGAAAGGTAAAGAATGCATGGAGCAGCGGAACCATGGCCCGTGGATTTGAAGCGTTGCTGACAGGAAAAGATCCAAGAGATGCTCCCTATATAACAAGCAGATTCTGCGGTGTCTGTTATAGTGTTCACCAACTGGCGTCTTCACGTGCACTGGATGCGGCCTTTGGTGCAAAAGTACCATGGGGAGGCAACATGATACGCAATCTCGTCATGGGAGCAGAGTATATTTATGACCATCCATTGCATTTCTACCAATTGAGTGCACTCGACTATATAGACATTATGGCAATAGCCGAATACAAGGGGTCAGACAAAGACCTTCTTGCTGTCAAAGACAAAATAGTAAACCTGGTGAAATCAAAAGACACCTATCCCCTGACGCCGAGATATGAACCTGATGAATTTACGGTGAAGGACCCTGATATCGTCATCACAGCGGTGAAACACTATTTAGATGCGTTAAAAATGCATGCAAAAGCCAGGAGCATGGGAGCCATTTGGGGCGGAAGAACACCCCACTATCAGAACATTGTGGTTGGAGGCGTGACATCATATCCTGATGTGAATCAGGTTGCCCGGTTCCGGACCATGCTTGATGCACAGAAAAAGTTCATAGAGGAAGTGTATATACCGGATGTGGTTGCCTTTGGTACGGGACCATTGTGGCCGCTGGCAAAAATGGGGGTAGGGGGAGGCCATCTGAACTACCTCTCATACGGTGATTTCCAGAAAGACCTGGAGGGGAAAGCGCTGGTATTTCCGGCCGGCATCATTCTTGGCCTTGATCCCGGAAACATAAAAGTCGAACCAGTGAATGCTGATAAAATTACAGAATCAGTGAAACATGCCTGGTACAAGGAGAAGATGCCTGTACATCCATATAACGGTGAACAGCTTTTCGACCTCGATAAGAAGGATGCGTACTCATTTGTAAAGGCGCCACGCTATGACGGCAAACCGATGGAGGTCGGTCCGCTGGCAAGGATGATTATTGCAAAAAACCCGGATGTTATAGGACTGGTTCAGAAGGGGGCTTTGCCGGGCGCAGTTGCACGGCATGCGGCAAGGGCTATCGAGACAAAACTCGTGGTAGACGCATGCTATAGCTGGCTGGATCAACTCCTTGCAGCAATGACTAAGCCCGGGTTCAAAATTCATGATACAGAGCACTGGCAACCGCCGTACAGCGGGATGGGGGCAGGGTTCTCGGAACCGCCAAGAGGCGCTCTCGGACATTGGATAAAGATCAAAGATCAGAAGATCGAAAATTACCAGGCAGTTGTGCCTTCCACATGGAATGCGTCGCCAAGATGCAATAACGGCGTGAGAGGACAGTACGAGGAATCTTTAATCGGCGCTCCTGTTCCCGACCCGAAAAATCCGATAAATGTAGTGCGCATAATACGGTCGTTTGATCCCTGTCTTGCCTGTGCCGTTCATCTCATCGACCCGCAGACAAACGAAATAAGGAAGTTTTTTGTTGAATAGCGATTCAGGAGCAAATCCGATAATCCCCCCTCACCCCCCTTTAGCAAGGGGGGGGGAGGGGGATTTTTCAGATGAAAAATCATCCGCCCCTTTATCAGTGAATAAAGATGAAGGCGATGTCTCCCCCGTAAAAATTGTCATCCTCTGCGTGGGGAACGTTCTCCTGTCCGATGAGGGAGTGGGTGTCCACGTTGCCCACGAGCTGATAAAAACGGATTTGCCTTCGAATGTCTCTGTTGTTGAAGGGGGGACCGATGGATTCCGTCTCATAGATATCATTACTGAGGCTGACCGTCTCATAGTAGTCGATGCCGTCAGAGGAGGAGATGAGCCCGGTTCTCTCTATCGTTTTGATATCGATGATGTAAAACATTCTCCTGAGGGTTCAAGACCTCGGTTCATCAGATAGGTATTCTGGAGGTTATTGATTTATCCGAACTGATAGGGAAAAAGCCTCATACAACGGTGATTGGCATAGAACCGAAGTCTCTTGAAATGAGTATGGAACTAACGCCGGAAATTCAGGAAAAGATCCCGCGCATTATTGAACTGGTTAGAGAAGAAATCAACCGGTCTTTCTGACTTTAGCTGTCTTTTACCCGCCTGCACATTTCGTTACACCTTTTCCTTATTTTTCAAGGTATAGATGATTTATAATCATTACTATGAGGCAATACAAACACAATCAAAATCTCAGAACCCTGTTTGATGTCTAAAAAAATTTTATCAGGCCTTATCATATTCTCGACTATAGCCGGTATTATCGGCGGGTTCATAAACTGGACTGTTTCCGATCTTCCGAACATCAAACTCCTGGAAGAATATGCTCCAATGGAATCATCGCGGGTATATTCAAGCGACGGCAAAGTCCTTGCTGAACTGTATGTCGAACGGAGAACCTTTATTCCCAGTTATCAGATACCCGATTTCGTAAAAAAAGCATTTATATCTGTGGAGGACACAAGGTTTTATTCTCATCCCGGTGTTGACGGCATCGGCATCATGAGGGCGCTCTGGCATGATATTAAAGCAGGAGGGATCGTTGAGGGAGGGAGTACCATCACGCAGCAGCTTGCACGGCTGCTCTTCCTGAAACCCGACAAAAGCATCAAGAGGAAGATCAAAGAAGCAGCCCTGTCGATCAAGATAGAGCAGCGGTACACAAAGGATGAAATACTGGGAATGTACCTTAATCAGGCCTATTTCGGAACGAGATCATACGGAATCGAGGCAGCGTCACAGACCTATTTCGGAAAGACAACAAGCGATATTACCCTTGCAGAGGCTGCACTCCTTGCGTCGATGCCGAAAGCTCCGTCGGTATATTCTCCTTTTAAGAATCCTGAAAAAGCAAAAGACAGAAGAACTACGGTTTTAAAACAGATGCTGGATCAGAAGATAATTACAGAAGCACAATTCCATGAAGCGAAAAATACGCCTCTGCCGGACACACCTCATTTCAGAAAATACGACGCCCCCTATTTCATAGAAACGCTTCGGCAGATTCTTGAATCAAAATACAACCATAGCCTCTATACCGACGGATATAAAATTTATTCAACAATAGATTCCGGGATGCAGCAGGTGGCTGAAGAAGCGGTCAGAAATGGGGTAAATGCTGTCGAAAAGAGGACGAAACCCGGAATTGAGGCGGCGCTTCTCGCTGTTGATCTCAGAACCGGCNATACGAAAGCGATGGTGGGAGGGGTCTCCTTCTGGAAGAACCAGTTTAACAGAGCAACACAGGCATTGAGACAGCCGGGTTCGGCATTTAAGCCGTTTGTATATGTGACGGCAGTTGAGGAAGGAATGACGTATGATCAGATGGTCAATGATTCCCCAATATCGTTCCCGGGCGCCAGTGCCGGACAGAGGTGGATTCCGAAAAATTATGATGGTAAATATCATGGAATGGTGACTCTGAAAACAGCACTTGCAAAGTCCCTGAATGTTGCAGCAATTCGTCTTGCTGCAAACGTCGGAGTAGACAATATTATAGCAATGGCCCAGAGACTTGGTATAAGCACTCCACTCCAGCCCTATCTTCCCCTTGCAATCGGCGCTTCTGATGTTACCCTTATCGATATGGTTACTGCATTCTCAGCATTTTCGACAGGGATAAAATCAAAACCTGTTTATTATGAGAAAATACTGAACAGAGACGGCATCGTGATAGAGGAGCCGGCGAGAAATCAGGAAAAAGTACTTTCTGAAGAAGCTGTCAATGAAATGAAAATCCTTCTTCGGGCGGTTGTTGAGGAGGGAACTGCAACGAGGGCAAGAGAACTGAAAAGGACACTTTATGGAAAAACCGGAACAACGAATGATTATACCGATGCATGGTTTATCGGTTTTGATGACCGACTTGTTGTGGGTGTATGGATAGGAAGGGACAACCATATGCCAATCGGGTCGAAGGAAACAGGATCAAGCGCCGCCCTTCCTGTCTGGATTGATTTTATGAAAAGAGCGCCTCTACAAACTCCTCCGGATTGAAGTCCCTGAGGTCGTCAATCCCTTCGCCAACTCCGATCAGCTGAACAGGAATACCAAGCCCTTTTTTTATTGCGAAAACAATTCCTCCTTTTGCTGTACCATCCAGTTTTGTAAGGGCGATTCCGGTCACTCCCACTGCTTCATTAAACAGCTCTGCCTGACGGAGAGCGTTCTGTCCGGTCGTTCCATCGACAACGAGCAGCACCTCCTGCGGTGCACCGGGCATAGCTTTCTCTATAGTCCTTTTGATTTTCTTCAGTTCCTCCATCAGGTTGCTTTTTGTATGCAGTCGACCTGCAGTATCAATGATAACTACATCGATCCCTCTGCTCTGTGCAGCCATGACCGCATCGTAAGCTACTGCAGCCGGATCAGAGCCCTTTTGATGCTGAACGAACTGGGTATCGGCCCTTTTTGCCCATATTTCGAGCTGCTCTATACCTGCTGCCCGGAATGTATCGCCTGCAGCGAGAAGAACCGACATCTCCTGTGCACGGAACCTGCTCGCAAGTTTTCCGATAGTTGTTGTTTTACCGACCCCGTTGACGCCAATAGCAAGAATAATGAACGGTTTACTGCTGTGCGGGAGAATCGGTTGCGGCTCGCCGAGGATGCCGATCAATTCTTTCTTCAAAAGGGCTTTTACCGAATCAACATCATTTATATCTCCGGTTCTGGCCTTCTCCCGAAGCGTTATCATAATTCCGGTC
>JGI11641J44799_10000198_pt1 | contig 17235 bp, 33 predicted proteins | sample WetSurSiteA1Bulk_FD_44799 | JGI IMG/M metagenome (IMG submission 44799) | reverse complement strand
ACGATGGATGTAACCGGGAACATCAAGCTGCCCGAAGGGGTGGAGATGGTGATGCCGGGAGACAATGTCAACCTGGAAATTGAATTGATCGTACCGGTGGCGCTGGAGCAAGGTTCCAAGTTTGCCATCCGCGAAGGCGGCCTCACCGTCGGTGCTGGTGTGATCACCAAGATTATTGCATGATCCAACGATTATTGGAATAGGAAATATGGCTAAACAAAAGATCCGTATCCGTTTGAAGGCTTATGATCACCGTGTTCTGGATCAATCCGCGAAACGTATCGTGGAGACCGCAGAACGCACGGGTGCCAGAGTAGTTGGTCCAGTACCCTTGCCAACTAAGAAAGAAAGGTTTACAATTCGGCGCTCGACATTCATCGATAAAGATTCTCACGAGCATTTTGAAATCCGCACACACAACCGCCTGATCGATGTTTTGGACCCAGATTCCAAAACCATCGATATGCTCATGCGATTGAACCTTCCTGCGGGTGTGGACATTGAAATAAAGATTTAGAATAATCACCCCATGGATGGGTACTAACCCAAAAGCTGATCTGATCATCTTCTGGGAAGAGACCATCACGGAATGGTGGCAGTGTAAGAGCAGTTCTACACGCGAGCGAACAAACCCGAGGCTCCACGGTAAACTGGTTGACTGCACTGCGAACAGGGATGATGCAGCCATGCCCTGGCTGACAGTCCCGAATAATAAAAAAGATAGGAGAAAACTGAGATGTTAAAAGGGCTGATTGGAAAGAAAATTGGCATGACCCAGATTTTCGTTGAAGGTCGGGCGCTCCCCGTCACTCTAATCGAAGCTGGGCCATGTTACGTTACTCAGGTTCGTTTGCCTGGTAAAGATGGGTATTCAGCCGTTCAATTGGGTTTCGATGAAGTCCGACCTAAAGTACTGACCAGTGGTCAGCTGGGGCACCTTAAGCGCAACACCCTCCCCCCGTTGCGCTTTTTACGTGAATTTCGCTTGAAGGACCCGGAAGTCTCAGAGGGTGATCAGGTGAACGTGTCTCAGGTTTTTTCGACGGGTGAATTTGTTGATATTATCGGCACCAGCAAGGGACGCGGTTTTCAGGGTGGCGTTCGGCGGTACCACTTTAAAGGCGCACACAAAACCCATGGTACATCAGATCGTGAGCGTGCACCTGGTTCTCGTGGATCCACCACCACCCCTGGCCGTGTTTATCGAGGAGCACGTGGTCCTGGTCATATGGGAAATCGCCGGATTACTGCTCAGAACTTAAAAATCGTCCTGGTTGATAACGAACGAAATTTAATCGCCGTAAATGGTGCTGTACCTGGTCCGAAGGGCAGCGTTGTGGAAATCAAGGAAACCCGGAAGCAGTAGCCGGTATCCGGCACTGATTCTCACGTATGTGGAGAATATGATTATGGAAGTTGATGTCTTGAATATGGAAGGCCAGAAAATCCGTACGGTTGAACTTCCGGCAGGGATTTTTGAAGCCCCAATAAATGTCGATCTGATGCACCAGGCTTATGTCCGCCAAATGGCAAATGCCCGCCTGGGCACTCATAGCACGAAAACACGCGGTGAAGTATCCGGTGGTGGGAAGAAGCCTTGGAAACAAAAAGGTACCGGTCGGGCACGCCAGGGTTCAACCCGCGCCGCCCAATGGGTGGGTGGTGGTAAAGTGCATACACCCAAACCACGGGATTATTCCTTACCTATGCCACATAAAATGCGTCTGGCCGCACTTAGGTCAGCTCTATCGGTCAAGGCGTCCGAGAAAGCAATTGTTGTCGTTGACGACCTATCGCTCTCAGAACCCAAGACGAAATTGATGGCTCAGGTAATGTCAAGGTTGGTTGGCGATGATACCGCAATTCTCCTCATCCCTGTCAATGATTCTTCTTATGAGACGATAATTCGCTCAGCCAACAACCTGCCAAAAACGAAAACCCTTATGGCAAGTTACCTCAACATCCGCGACCTGCTCAATTTTGACAAGCTGGTCCTGCCATTACAATCGCTGGATGTCATCTCTGCACATTTAGGATAAACAGGAGATAAACATGACTACTCTTTATGATGTCCTGCGGCGCCCAATTGTGACTGAGAAATCGAATTTTCAAAATTCCAACCTGCACCAATACACTTTTGAAGTAACTTCGGATGCAACCAAAGGTATGGTCAAGGATGCAGTTGAGACTCTCTTCGATGTCGATGTAGTTCGCATCAACATAATCAATGTATCGCCCAAGCGCACTCGTCGTTGGAAGAGTCGTCGTCTCATGGTCCGCCGCAGTGGATATAAAAAAGCCATAATTACTCTGGCCGCGGGTGATTCGATTGATATCTTTGAAGGAGTGAAATAATGGCCGTAAAGAAATACAAACCGGTGACACCCTCCTTACGTGGTATGACCGGATACACTTTCGATGAAATTACCAAAAGCAAACCTGAGCGATCATTGATTGTTGATAAGCACAAACATGCTGGTCGTGATACCACCGGGCACATTTCAGTCAGACACCAAGGCGGAGGTAATCGGCAGCACATACGCATCGTGGATTTTAAGCGCGAAAAGCGAGGAGTTCCCGCAAAGGTCGCCGCGATCGAATACGATCCAAACCGAACTGCTCGTCTGGCATTATTATTCTACACAGACGGAGAAAAGCGCTATATTATTGCCCCGATTGATCTAAAAGTTGGTGATTCTGTCATGTCCGGTCCAACTGCTGAGGTTAGGCCAGGAAATTGCTTACCAATTTCAAGTATTCCAGTGGGTACGCTGATTCATAACCTGGAGCTAAAAGAAGGTCGTGGTGGACAATTGGTCCGGTCTGCAGGTGGCGCAGCACAGTTGTTAGCCAAAGAGGGAGATTTTGCTCAAATCCGTATGCCCTCCGGTGAGGTCCGCTTGATCCGCCAGACCTGTTATGCCACCATCGGTCAGGTGGGTAATTTGGACCATAGCAATATCAAACTCGGGAAAGCTGGTCGAAAACGCCATATGGGCATTCGCCCAACCGTGCGTGGTACCGCCATGAGCCCCCGTGATCACCCCCATGGTGGTGGTGAAGGAAGACAACCCACTGGTATGCCCGGACCTAAGAGTCCTTGGGGTAAACCAACCCGTGGATATAAGACACGCCGAAATAAACTTTCGGATCAATATATTATCCGCCGGCGTGGCAAGAACCGCAGGTAGTTCATAGTTATCAGGAGTCGAGAAAATGGGACGATCTCTGAAAAAAGGGCCCTTCGTGGCACCAAAACTGCTCAAGAAAATCGAAGTCATGAATGAGCGTGGTGAGAAAAAAGTCATTCGGACTTGGAGCCGTGCAAGCACTATCTTTCCTCAGATGGTGGGACATACCGTCGCCGTTCATGACGGTCGCCGCCATGTTCCTATCTATATCACTGAAAATATGGTCGGGCATCGCCTGGGTGAATTTGCTCCCACGCGCACGTTTCGCGGCCACCTCGCTGAAAAGAAAGTGAAGAAAGGGGAATAGCATATGCCAACGCATGATATTCGCGCCCAAGCTCTCACCACTCCCATTTCTGCACAAAAAGCACGGTTGGTGGTGGATATGGTCAGGGGTAAAGACGTGGTACAGGCATTAACCATGCTGAAATTTGTACCCAATAATGCTGCACTCCCGGTGTCCAAATTATTGAGCTCAGCAATTGCCAACGCTGAAGAAAACTTTGGTGTTAGCCGTGATGACCTTTACGTTTACCGCATCTTTGCAGATGAAGCGACCACCCGTAAGTGGCGGCGCTTTGGACCACGAGGCAGGTTTATGCCCTGGTTACGACGCTCATCTCACATAACCGTCATCCTTCGTGAGCGGGAAGGAAAGTAGGAGCTATTATGGGTCGAAAAGTTAATCCAATTGGTTTTCGCCTGGGTATCAACAAAACCTGGGAAGGGCGCTGGTATGCTGAAGGGAAAGAGTACGTAGATCAGCTTCATCAGGATTTTGCCTTGCGTAATCTCGTTCGCAAAGAAGCTTCCCGTGCCGGCGTTTCGCGAATCGAAATCGAGCGGTTTCCCGGTAAAGTTAAGATTGTCGTAAACACAGCCAAACCTGGTGTGCTGATTGGACGTAAAGGTGAGAGTGTTAAGAATCTGCGTCAGCATCTCGAAACCATCGTTGGTAAGAAGATTGATCTGGAAATAAAAGAGATAAAAAGTCCCGATCTAGATGCGTATTTAGTAGCAAACAATATCGCCGAACAGCTCGAACGTCGCATAAGCTATCAGCGCGCCATGAAACGCGCCATCCAGCAGGCTATTCGTCAGGGTGCCCAGGGTATTCGTGTTGAAGTCGGCGGTCGCTTGAGTGGTGCCGAAATGGCCCGTGTTGTGAATATGCGCGAAGGTCGTGTGCCTCGTGCCACGCTGCGCGCCGATATTGACTATCACCAGACACAAGCACTGACTACCTATGGTCGCATCGGTGTTAAAGTCTGGATTTATCGTGGTGAATTATTACCTGCGGTCGAAGAACAAATCGAAACGACCGAGGGTGTTTATGTTAGTGAGTAGGAAGGTTTTTTACCATGCTCATGCCTAAAAGAGTAAAGTATCGTAAACAAATGCGCGGGCGCATGAAAGGGACTGAGCTACGCGGCGCCGATGTCCACTTTGGGGATTTCGGTTTGCAAGCTCTGGAACCTGGTTGGGTCACTGCCCGCCAAATTGAAGCTGCCCGTAGAGCTATCATGCATGCCTTGAAACGTCGTGGAAAGGTGTGGATTCGTATCTTTCCTGATAAACCTTACACACAAAAACCTGCTGAAACCCGCATGGGTAAGGGTAAAGGGAATGTAGAGTATTGGGTGGCTGTCGTTAAACCCGGAAGAATAATGTTCGAGGTCGGTGGTGGTCTTCCCGAAGATGAAGCTCGGCAGGCTTTGCGTCTGGCTCAATTCAAGCTGGCAATTAAAACAAAAGTTGTCGGTCGCCACGAGCGCGTAGCAGGAGGCGAGGCATGAAAATACATGAGGTTCGAGCCTTATCCACAGAAGCAATTGAAGCTGAGATCAACGACACCAAAGAAGAGTTGATGAAATTACGCTTTCAGTTGACCTCCGGCGAATTATCCGATTTTACCCGTCTACGTTATACACGTCGTATTATCGCCCGCCTTTCCACTGTTCTTAATGAGCGCTTCCGCAATCCTGAAAGTGAGCAGAACCATGAATAATCGCCGAAGAATCACTGGTTATGTCACCAGTAATGCCATGGAAAAGACCGTGGTGGTAGAAATATCCAGATCATTCCGCCATCCACTTTATAAAAAAGTTATCCACAGCCGTAAGCGCTTAATGGTGCATGATGAGCTTGGTTGCCAGGTTGGTGACCATGTACAAATTGTAGAAAGCCGCCCAATTTCAAAAAACAAGCATTGGGTTGTTGAACAGATCATCCGTCGTTCGGTTGGCGGTGCGGAAGAAACAGTGGAGGTTTAACCATGATCCAACAAGAAACCGTGGTTAAAGTTGCCGATAATACTGGTGGACGCTCATTGTTGGTAATCCATGTGATGGGTGGATCTCGAAGGCGCTATGGTCGTGTGGGAGATATTGTTGTTGGAGCAATCAAAGAAGCATCACCACAAGGAAGCGTCAAAAAAAGTGAAGTTGTCAAGGCGGTCATCGTCCGCTGTGCCAAAGAATGGCGTAGGGATGATGGTTCTTACATCCGATTTGACGACAATGCGGCTGTAATATTGGATGCAGATGGTCAAAATCCAAAAGGGACCCGCATTTTTGGTCCGGTCGCAAGAGAATTACGTGAAAAAGGATTTATGAGGATCGTATCATTAGCACCAGAAGTCCTTTAGCTATATGGTGCAGGAGTATATGCTGTGAAAGTTAAAATTCGTAAGGATGATACTGTTGAGGTAATCAGCGGTCGCGAAGCCGACAAGGGCAGGCGTGGAAAAGTGATTAAAGTCCTCCCCGATGAAGGCAAAGTGGTTATTGCTAATATCAATGTGCGTAAAAAGCATCAGAAACAAGTTCAGTCACAGGGTCGTACACTCAAGCCCGGGATTATTGAATTCGAAGCCCCAATCGCCATTGGCAATGTCATGTTGGTATGTCCTAAATGTGATAATCCAGTCCGTGTGGGTGTGCAACGTGATGGCAATGAGAGCCAGCGTGTGTGTAAAAATTGTGGCGCAGTGATTGAATGATCACTGCTACGGAGTAACTACAATGACGCATTATTTAAAAGAAAGATATCAAAAGGAAATTGCACCTGCTCTCGAAGATGCCATTGGTACAGATAATGTCATGCAAATCCCACGCATCTCCAAAATAGTGGTAAATATCGGTGTCGGAGAAGCCTTAGACAATGCCAAAGCCCTAGAAGCAGCTGTTGCAGATTTAACTTTGATCACCGGGCAAAAACCCATCATCACTAAAGCAAAAAAGAGCATCGCTAACTTTAAGCTGCGTGAAGGTCGCCAAATTGGTGTCAAAGTAACCCTACGTGGTGAAAGAATGTGGTCTTTTCTTGACCGGTTAATGAATATTGCATTACCTCGTGTGCGAGACTTTCGCGGCATCTCACCAAATGCCTTCGATGGTCGCGGTAACTACACTCTCGGATTACGTGAGCAACTGGTATTCCCAGAGATTGAGTATGACAAGATTGATAAATTACGCGGTTTAGAAATTTCTATAGTTACAACTGCTCGTAACGATGACGAATCCAGGCAACTGCTACAAATGCTAGGCATGCCGTTTCGGAAGGAAGGAATCTAATGGCGAAAACATGCATGAAATACCGTGAAATGCGCCGCAAATACCCCACCCGTGTGCGCAATCGTTGCAAATTGTGCGGACGACCGCGCGGTTATATCCGTCGATTCGGGTTGTGCCGTATTTGTTTCCGCGAACAGGCTCTGGAAGGTAAAATTCCGGGCGTTGTGAAGGCATCCTGGTAACGGGCGGAGGAGAAAAATATGTCTGTTTCAGATCCAATCTCTGATATGCTCACACGGATACGCAATGCCGTGATGGCTGAACATTCCACGGTGGCACTACCAAATTCTAAAATGAAGGCTGCTATTGCCCAGATACTTAAGGATGAAGGTTACATCAGTGGATATGAAATCGTTGACGATAGCAAACACCCAGCACAAAAGGTCTTACGCATACGCCTGAAATATGTAGGCGAACGGCGCGAACGGCGGGCGGTCATTACCGGTTTAGAACGCATTAGCCGCCCTGGCAGCCGGGTTTATACAGGTAAGCAGGAGATCCCGTGGGTTCTCTCTGGTATGGGCGTAGCCATTCTTTCCACTCCAAAAGGTGTCATGACTGGACAACGCGCCCGTCAGCTTGGCGTGGGTGGCGAAATACTGTGCAAGATCTGGTAAGGAGTCTCAAATGTCAAGAATAGGTCGTTTACCAGTCGTTATACCACCCCATGTGGATGTAAATGTTGATGGCACATTCATCAAGGTCAAAGGTCCAAAAGGAACCCTTGAATTTAAATTTCCTGCGGATATGTCACTATCTGTCGAAAATGGAATCATAAATGTCAAACGCCCTTCGGATGATCGCACCCACCGTGCATTGCATGGCACAACCCGGGCTCTCATTCAAAATATGGTGACTGGCGTTAGCACTGGCTTTGAGAGGATCCTGGAAATCAATGGTGTTGGATATCGCGCCGAGGTACAAGGCAAGAATTTAGTGCTCAACCTCGGATACTCTCATCCCATCGTTGTCGAACCTCCTGAAGGTATCGCCTTCGACGTTGACCTGAAAACACGTCAAATCAAAGTTATGGGTCCAGATAAGCAAAAAGTTGGGCAAATGGCTGATAATATTCGAAAACAACGCCCTCCAGAACCTTATCTTGGTAAAGGAATTAAATACCTGGAAGAAAAAATACGCCGGAAGGCTGGAAAATCAGGTAAGGGATAAAACTATGGCAAGTAATCATAAAACACGTTCTGCAGCTCGCAACCGGCGCCATACGCGCGTTAGGCAGAGTATCTTTGGAACACCTGAACGCCCCCGACTCAGTGTCTTTCGCAGCCTGGTCGGTATTTATGCTCAGGTTATAGACGACGAGGCAGGGAACACCCTGGTCTCTGCTTCTACCGTTGACCCCGCTCTTCGGGAGCAAGTTAAAGGTCTGAAGCATGCTGAAAAAGCACACCTGGTTGGCAAAACATTAGCTGAACGTGCTTTGAGTAAAGGCATCCGGGAAGTTGCTTTTGACCGCGGTGGTTACAAGTACATGGGACGTGTTAAAGCATTGGCTGAAGGTGCGCGCGAAGGCGGCCTGAAGTTCTAATCCTTCGCTTATGGAGAATAGCATGACAGATTATCCTACTGCAGAATTTGAGCTACAAGAATATGATGAGCGCGTGATCGAGATTGGTCGCGTGGCAAAAGTCGTTCAAGGCGGTCGCCGTTTCTCATTTCGTGTCACGGTTGTTGTCGGAGATAACAAGGGAAGCGTGGGCGTTGGAGTTGGCAAGGCCAATACTGTTCCAGATGCGATGCGCAAAGCTTCAGAAAAAGCCCATCGCAACATGCACAAGGTATGGCTATACGGAAAGACCATCCCACATGAAGTACTCGGGCGGGTAAGTGGAGCTGAAGTCTTACTTAAACCAGCCTCACCAGGTACAGGCGTTATCGCTGCTGGTGGAGTACGCGCCGTCCTTGAAGCTGTGGGTGTGTCTGATATCCTCACCAAATCTCTGCGCAGCAGTAATGTGCTAAATGTCGTCTATGCCACAATGCAAGCATTAGACTCCCTAAAATCCCCCAAGGATGAAGCTGCTCGACGTGGGAAAGATGTCAAGGATGTGTCACCCTTCTGGGAACGGAGGAAGAATGCCTAGTAAAAAAGAACCCAAAGAGAAAATCGTCCAGGTCACCTTAGTCCGCAGTCCAATTGGTTTCTCAAAGGAACATAAAGCTGCTGTCCGAGCCCTTGGCTTCAAGCGTTTACACCAGACCGTGGAACATGTAGACTCCCCAACCCTTAGGGGTATGCTTTACAAGGTCGCCCATTTGGTCGTGGTGGAGGAAAAAAAATAAATGAAATTACATGAGCTTAAACCACAAATTGGAGCCAAGAAAGAAGGCATCCGTGTTGGTCGTGGAACTTCTGGCCGTCGAGGAAAAACAGGTGGTCGAGGTACCAAAGGTCAAGGAGCCCGAGCTGGAAAACCTGTACGCCTCTATAACCAGGGTGGTAACTTGCCATTCTTCCGCCGATTACCCTTCAAACGCGGTGAAGGTTTTACTCCACTCAATCGCATTAAATACAATGAGATTAATCTCGATCAATTGGTTAAATTCCCTGCTGGCAGTGAAATTACTCCTGATTCACTCGCTGAAGCTCAACTATTACGTAACCCAGCAAATCCCGTTGTAATACTTGGACGCGGGGAGCTCAAAACTGCCCTGAAACTAAACGTTCACCGCATCACCGCCACTGCTAAAGAAAAAATCGAAGCCGCTGGTGGCAGTGTCGAAATCATTAAATCATAAGGTGAATGATAAGGAGCCAATAACATGAAGCGGTCAGCCTGGCGTTATCTATGGTCGGCACATGATATTCGCAGGAAGATATTAATTACCCTGCTCCTTCTGGCGATTTATCGTCTTGCTTGCCATGTTCCGGTACCCGGAGCAAACAAAGATGTAATGGCTCAGATTTTGAATGCCGGCGGTGCTGCAGGAAATCTGATCAATATCCTGGATCTGCTTTCGGGTGGTACAGTCTCCCGGTTCTCGGTGTTGGCTATGGGTGTTTATCCTTACATCACCGCACAAATTATCCTCCAGCTTCTTACACCGATCATTCCCTCGTGGCAAAGGCGCATGGAAGAAGATCCACGTGAGGGTCAAAAGTGGCAGGAAAGATGGACCTACTACCTGGCTGTCCCCATGGCTGCCTTACAGGCAATAGGGCAGGTGAATATATTCAACAACTCAGCTGTTAGAATCGGTTTAGATCCAGTCATCCAGAATTTTGGGATTAGCAATCTTATCCCTTCCCTTACGATCGTGGTTAGCATGACTGCTGGAACGATGTTTGCCATTTGGCTGGGCGAGTTGATCTCCGAGTTTGGATTACGCAATCAAGGTCTATCCTTGATCATTTTCGCTGGTATTGTTGCTCGTATCCCGGCAACATTCGAAAGTCTCGTTGCAGATGCTTCCACACGCTGGATTGGCTTGTTCTTCATGCTGTTGATTAGCATCCTCACCATTTTTGCCATCGTCGTTGTTCAACAAGGTCGCCGAAATGTACCGGTCATGTACCCTGGTCGTCGGGTGGGCAGTCGCATGTCCATGCCAGTCAAAGGCACCTTGCCTTTGATGGTCAACATGGCTGGTATGATCCCAATAATTTTTGCACAATCACTGTTGACCTTCCCTTCGATCATTGCCAGCTTCTTTACAACATCGACGAATCAGACTGTTGCCAATATTGCCAATAGCTTTGTCAACCTGTTTAGTGGTGGTGGGAACACTTATTGGATCATCTATTTCTTTATGGTTGTCTTTTTCTCCTTCTTCTATACAGATGTTCTGTTTGCCCAACAGAACTATGGTGAAAACCTGAAGAAGGTCGGCGCGCAAATCCCGGGTGTAGCCCGTGGCGCCGCAACCCAAAAATATCTGACTCGTGTCTTGCGCAGGATTACCTTACCCGGAGCAGTCTTCTTGGGTATCATTGCTGTCCTCCCATGGCTGTTAAGCTTGATCGTGCCATTTGGAAAAGGCTCAGGACTGTTATTGACCTCCTCCTCTGGTCTACTGATCGTAGTCGGTGTCGTCCGTGATACTTTCTTCAGCATCGATGCCGATCTAAAGCTACATGGTTATGACGACTCGTTGCTGGTGAGGTAGGTTTATTTTCGTGGCTGGCTTTATCGTTCTCCTCGGGCCTCCAGGTGCAGGAAAAGGCACTCAGGCTGAAGCGATTTCTTCAGAGCTGCACCTGCCACATATCTCCTCAGGAGATATCTTCAGGGAAAATCTGAAGCAAGAGACCGAATTGGGAAAACTGGCCGCTGGGTACTTTAATAAAGGTGAACTCGTCCCAGATGATGTGACCATTGCCATGATCCGGGAAAGATTATCCAAACCAGATTGCCAGAATGGCGCTTTATTAGATGGCTTTCCTCGAACTTCAGCTCAGGCAGTCGCCTTAGACAGAATGCTTGCGAGTATCAATGGGCAGGTAAAATCGGTTCCATACATATGTGTTCCTGACACTGTTCTGGTTGACCGTCTCAGTGGTCGTTGGACCTGCCGGAAAGCTGGTCATGTCTTTCATGAAAAATATAATCCACCTCATGTCCCTGGGATATGTGATTATGATGGTTCGGAGCTGTACCAACGTGAAGATGACCAACTTGNGACAGTGAAACATCGCATCCATGTATATCTGGAACAGACTCAACCTCTAATAGAGTATTACCACCAACGCGAAGTCTTAGCTGAAGTGGATGGCACTAAGTCTATTGAGCAAGTTACGGTTGACTTGCTTGCTGTAATCAAGAGAAATGGAAACGAATGAGCTGGGAACGTAACATAGTGATTAAAAGTCAGCAAGAAATTGACGCCCTACGTGAAGCAGGTCGCATCAACGCCAGGGCGCTTGATGCTGTACGGCAGTTGATCCGCCCAGGAATCACCACTGCAGAGCTGGATGCAGCCGCGGAGGAAGTGATTCGCAAGCATGGGGCATCCCCCACCTTCAAGGGATATCCAGGACCGTACCCGTACCCGGCTTCAATATGTGTGAGCATCAATGAGCAGCTGGTGCATGGCATCCCTGGCAAACGTAAGCTGCAAGCTGGTGATATCGTTTCAGTAGATTGTGGTTCGACCTTTGAGGGCTTCGTTGGAGACTCTGCCTTCACCCTTGGTGTTGGAGAAATTTCTCCCCTTGCCCAACGGCTGATCAAAGTTACCGAACAGGCACTTTACGAAGGTATACACCAGATGCGAGTTGGCAACCGGGTTGGTGATATATCAGCAGCCATCCAGACTTTCGTTGAAAACGCTGGATTTAATGTCACCCGAGAATATACCGGTCATGGTGTGGGCAGGCAAATGCATGAAGGCCCTCAGGTTCCAAATTACGGTATCGCCGGACGGGGCCAGGTATTACGACAGGGAATGACGATCGCATTGGAGCCAATGGTTCTGGTTGGCACGTCTCAGACTCGCGTCCTCCCAGACCAATGGACAGTCGCTTCAGCGGATAGCTCATTAACTGCCCATTGGGAACATTCCGTTGCCATTTCCGATGGAGAACCACTCATCCTGACCTTATTGTAAATGGGTCTGGACGGAAGAAACATTGACGAGTATAATCAGACCTTTGGCTATTCGGATACACATGGTTGTTGTTAGGAGTAAGTTATGAAAGTATCTTCATCAATACGAAAGCGTTGCTCAAAATGTAAGGTCGTTAAACGCAAAGGACGTTTATACATCATTTGCGAGAATCCGAAACACAAGCAGCGACAAGGATAGGACTTATGGCACGTATCTCAGGTATCGATCTACCACGCAATAAACGGGTTGAAGTTGGCCTCACCTATATCTTAGGCATCGGTGATTCACATGCGCACCAGATCCTGAATGCCACTGGCGTAAGTCCAGATACCCGTGTAAAAGATCTGACCGATGCAGAAGTTGGTTTATTACGCGATTTCATCGGTCAGCATTATCAAGTCGAAGGCGATTTGCGCCGCTCTGTCCAGATGAACATCAAGCGTCTGATTGAGATCGGTAGCTATCGCGGCCTTCGCCACCGCCGTAATTTACCCGTACGTGGGCAACGTACGCGCACGAACTCTCGCACGCGTAAAGGTCCTAAGAAGACCGTTGCCGGACGTGGTAGACGGCGTGGTGCAACCAAGAAATAATCATTAGCGAGGTACTATGGCACAAACTGGAACAACTGGACGCCGAAAATCCGCACGTAAAACAAAGCGCCTCCTGTCAGCCGGACAGGTTCATATTCTGGCAACCTTTAATAATACCATTGTCACCATTACCGATACTCAGGGGAATGCAGTTACCACTGCATCCGCCGGAGCATCAGGTTTCAAAGGCTCACGCAAGAGCACGCCTTATGCAGCCCGTGTGGCAGCAGAATTGGCCATGAAAAATGCTCAATCGCTGGGTATGCAGGAAGTTGAAATCTATGTCAAAGGTCCAGGACCAGGTCGCGAAAATGCCATCCGTGCTGTTCAAGCATCAGGCATGAAAGTGACATCCATCACTGATGTGACCCCTGTACCACACAATGGATGCCGGCCTCCAAAGAAGCGCCGTGTCTAATCACTAATAATATAAGGAAGAGGTAAGAATCTATGGCAAAGTATCGTGGGCCAGTATGTAAATTGTGCCGGCGAGAAGGTGAAAAATTATTTCTTAAGGGTGCTCGGTGTTACTCGCCCAAATGTGCTTTTGAACGGCGTGGATACCCCCCAGGTTTACATGGCAAGAGCGCCCAGTTCCGCCGCAAGCGTGAATCTGATTATGCACGTCAGTTACGTGCCAAACAGAAAGCACGCCGTGTGTATGGTGTATTGGAACGCCAGTTCCGCCGCTACCATGCCGCAGCCCTCAAGCGACGTGGCTTGACCGGTCTGACTATGCTGCAAATCCTTGAGAGCCGGTTGGATAATGTTGTTTATCGTCTCGGATATGCAGACAGCCGATCTAAAGCACGCTTGCTCGTCACTCATGGACATTTTATTGTCAACGGACAACGCACAGACGTTCCTTCCATGACAGTTTCTATCGGTGATGTCGTTGCTGTTCGCCCCAGCTCTCGTAAACGAACCTACTTTAAAGAGCTGCCGGATTTGGCTGAAGAACGCAATGTTCCCAATTGGCTTAGCCGCGATCTCAAAGAACTTGCAGGGACCGTGGTNCGTATGCCGGAACGTTCGGAGATTGATGCCAACCTTGGCGAGCAACTCATTGTTGAGTATTACTCAAGATAATCCCAGGCGCGGGGGAAGAGGTGAACTGTGTTAGGATTAAGTAACATGGTAACGCCGAAGATCGAGCGTGAAGCAGAAGCTCGCAACTACGGCAAATTCGTTATCAGCCCATTGGAACATGGCTATGGCATTACCCTCGGTAATGCCCTCCGGCGTGTATTGTTATCCTCCCTGGACGGAGTTGCAGTCACGTCGATTCGTATCGCCGATGTGCAACATGAATTCAGCGAGATCCCTGGTGTCCGTGAAGACGTTATCCGGGTCATGCTGCAAATCAAGCAGTTGCGCATGCGTTTACTCGACGTAGATACTGCCCATCTCCATCTGACGGTTCAAGGTGATGGTACTGTAACCGCTGCAGATATTGTAGTTAATCCGGATGTTGAGATCGTCAATCCTGAACTCTATTTGTTCACCGTGGATGATCCAAAAGCAAATCTGGAAATCGAGATGACCGTCGAGCGTGGCAGGGGATATTCACCTGCTGACGATCGCACAGGACGTTTACCGATCGGCGAGCTGCCTGTAGACGCGATTTACAGCCCCATCCGCCGGGTAAATTGGGAAGTAAGCTCTGCCCGTGTTGGGCAAAGCACGAATTATGATAAACTCATCCTGGAAATCTGGACGGATGGTACAACCACACCTGAACACGCTTTGAGCACCTCCGCCAAAATCTTGATTGACCACCTGCGCCATCTGGCGGGTATCAGCGAAGAGACATTGGCATCGCTCACTGAAGAAACTAGCGCAGAAGATCATCTCACCAGTGAAATGATCGAGACACCCATCGAAAACCTCGATCTTTCAGTACGGGTATTCAATTCTCTCAAACGGACTGGGATCACCACCGTTGGTGAAGTTTTGGAACTGCTCGACAAAGGTGAAGAAGCTGTCATGTCCATCAGGAATTTTGGTGAGAAAAGCCTGGATGAATTGCGCCTGAAGATGCGTGAGAAGGGCTATCTCCGAGATCAACACGAAGAAGAAGCGGAGTAATTGGATATGCGACACCAAGTAGCTGGAAAAAAACTAAGCCGCAGCAAAGATGAACGCACTGCGCTACGTAGGGTCATGATTGCGCAATTGATTGAACATGAGCGCATCGAAACCACTCAAGCAAAAGCCCTGGCGATCAGAGGTCAAACTGAACGCTTGATCACCCTGGCAAAGCGTGGTAACAAGGAAGGCGATGAGAAGATGGTACATGCCCGTCGCCTGGCAGCTGCTCGCTTGAGTAATCCCGATGCTGTCATTAAACTGTTTGATGATATTGCACCTCGATATTCTGATCGTCCGGGCGGTTACACCCGCATACTTAAGCTGGGTCCACGTCTGGGTGATAACGCAGAAATGGTGCTTATTGAGTTGATTGAAGAATAAAGGATGGCATGTGATTTGGGGTGAATTCCTCAGGTCACGACAGGATCTGTCAGCCATCAATGGAACATTACCAAGTTATCCTCGCCTACGACGGCTCTCACTTTAAGGGCTTTCAACGACAGGTAAATGCTCGTAGTGTACAAGGCGTGGTTGAAGCTGCCTTGCGTAAGCTCAACTGGCAGGGAAACTCGATCCTGGCAGCAGGGCGTACGGATACAGGTACGCATGCTACTGGTCAGGTGATTGCTTTTGACCTGCTTTGGGATCACAGTCCTGGAGATCTGCAGCAAGCCCTGAACGACCTGTTACCGATGGATGTGGTCGCCAGGGAAGTAAACCAGGTTCGTGCTTCCTTCCACCCACGCTATGATGCAAGCTGGCGTAAGTATTCCTATCGAATATATAGCCAGCCAATGCGAGATCCTTTCCTGGATCCCTACTCCTGGCGTGTTTGGCCTGCTGTTGAGCTTACTCGCTTGCGTGAAGCAGCGCGACCACTGATTGGCACACACGACTTTACCGCCTTCGGCACCCCACCCCACTCCGGAGGTAATGCGGTCCGTTGCGTGCTGGAATCAGATTGGAAGCAAGAAGCATCCTATCTCATTTTTGAGATCGTAGCTCATGCCTTCCTGTACCATATGGTTCGCCGGTTGGTCTTTATGCAGGTCAGGATTGCTCAGGGAAAGCTGGATTTATCAGATTTGATCGATACCTTGACCCCTGACACAGAGAAGGCTGTAGCCGAAGTAAGAGATACTGCTTCTACAAAAAGATTGATCCATGGTCTTGCACCCGCTCAAGGATTAATCCTGGCAGAAGTTCATTACCCGTATGAGGCAACAAGTTTGGATGAGGATAAAATTTAAAATTCTAAAATAGAATAGACAGTTATATAGATGATCGATGAAATTGACTGTCTAAATGTGGAGAAAGATGACGTGCAAAAAACATACGTCCCAAAAAAGGATGAAATAAGCAATGAATGGGTCTTAGTTGACGCCAAGGATAAGTATATTGGGCGTCTTGCCACCCGAATAGCCAGCATATTGCTTGGCAAGAATAAACCGACCTACACACCAGGTGTTGAAACAGGTGACTTTGTCGTAGTGATCAATGCAGAATGTATCAAAGCGACAGGTAACAAGATGGAAGATAAGATCTATTACCATCACACAGGATATCCAAGCGGTATCAAATCGGTCAGTTTACGACAGCAGCTCGCCAAACACCCTGATCGCGTCATCCGTAACGCAGTCTGGGGAATGTTGCCACATAACAAGTATGGTCGATCATTGATCAAAAAGATGAAAGTATATGCAGGTCCCGAACATCCCCATGCTGGGCAAAATCCCAAGCCATTGGATCAAGTTTTGGGGCAAGATTAAGGAGTAGGTATGGCAAATCAGTATTATGAAGGAATTGGTCGTCGCAAGGAGAGCACTGCTCGTGTGCGGATTTCCAGTGGCACAGGTGTCTTCACCGTGAATCAGAAGGTGTTAGAAGAGTACTTTGGTAGGACGGGTGATGTTGAAACCATCATTGCCCCACTGCATGCCGTAGGTGAAGCTCGAAACACCCTGGATATTACCGCCACTGTCAACGGTGGCGGTGTCACCGGTCAGACGGATGCCATCATGATGGGATTGGCACGTGCCATCCTCGTGATGAAACCGGATGCCCGACCCACCTTGCGTAAGGGTGGCTTCCTTACCCGGGATGCTCGTGTAAAAGAACGCAAGAAACCCGGCCTCAAGCGTGCTCGTAAGGCTCCAACTTACACCAAGCGTTAATTTTTTCGACTTCTAACATAATGCGTATAAACGTGGCTTCCGGGTT
>JGI11641J44799_10000197_pt1 | contig 17250 bp, 10 predicted proteins | sample WetSurSiteA1Bulk_FD_44799 | JGI IMG/M metagenome (IMG submission 44799) | reverse complement strand
GGTTGAAACCATTGTGGGTACAGGGACGGCAGGACAGATCGGTTTCAATTACCGTGCTGTTCTGTTCCAACGGGAAATAGCCCAACTCACGGGTGGTAGCGCCATAAATGCCAATAACCGGTCTTTTTTGCGACTGTGCCATGTGCATGAGACCACTGTCATTAGCGATAACCAGTGTTGCAAAACCAAGCAGGGCAGCTGATTCAGATAAACTCAGCTGACCGGCCAGGCTCACTGCCAGCTGTCCGATGGCGGTAACGATCTGATCACACAGAACAATATCTTCGCGACCGCCGTGCACCACGATAAAAGCTGATCTTTCCCGCATCAGGTAACGGGCTGTTTCAACAAAACCCTCCGGTTTCCAGCGTTTATTGAAATAGGTGGCACTGGGACACAGGATAACAAGTGGTGTGTTAAATAAATATCCGGAACCCGACAACATGTTCCGTACCTTTTCTGTTTTTTCGGCCGGCACATGAATTTCCGTTCCCAGGCCGTCATACGCAATTCCAAGGTCCCTGACAGCATCAAAATAGCGCTGGTACACCGGCTTTGTTTTCCTGTACAGGTTTATCTTGAACCACACCAGCAGGGTTCTTCTGAAAATGAGCTTCCTGTAAGACGTAATCTTACGTGCGCGAAGGCCAATCCTCAGGTAGCGTGATCGCCAGTTTTTATGGATGTCCAGGTAAAGATCAAAACGCTGATCACGAAGCTGGTGTTTTATTCTCTTCAATCCTGCCATGCCTTCCTTTGTATCAAAAAGGATCAGTTCATCTATATAGGGTGAAACAGCCAGTAGTTCCGCAAACTGTTTTTTAATCAGGAAGGTGATCCGGGCTTCGGGATAGGCAGTCTTCAGTGATCTGAGCAACGGAGTGGTGAGTATAATATCGCCGATGGAACTGAGCCTTACAACAAGTATTTTACGGATAGCAGCCAAAGATTTTGTTTTTCATAAGGAGTTGGCAAAAGTATAAATTTTCAGCTGAATGACAAATGAGCATTATTCCCGGATTATCTTTATCTCACCCCGCAGGCCGACTTTTATTATTCCCGAGGGTTTGCCATGGTGCTGCTCATTTTGCCGCCATTTTACAACGTAATCCACTTTCTTCAGGAGGGTTTTATCCACCTTGTGAAAACCTGCCGGCCAGGGCATACCGCTGATATTGGCTGAGGTGGAAACCAGGGGTTTGCCCAGCCTTTTGATCAGTTTTATACAAAATTCGTCCCCGGTGATCCGGATACCGATAGACCCGTCTTCCGCAATCAGGTTTTTGGCCAGGTTCCGGGCGCCCGGGTAAATGATAGTCAGCGGCTGGTCAGCAACTTCGAGAATATTCCAGACAATTTCGGGTACCTCGGACACATAGTCATTCAGTTTCTCTGCCTCATCCAGCAGGATCAGCATGCTCTTTTCATCAGTCCGCTGCTTTAAGGCATAGATCCTCTTCACAGCCTCCTCATGGGTAGCATCGCAACCGATGCCCCAAACGGTGTCAGTGGGATACAAAATTACGCCTCCCTGTCGAAGTATATCGGAGGCAGCCCTGATATCTTCAACCATGCTCAATAACTTTATGATAAACCTGGATAATGTTGGCAGTAACTTTGTCACCGTCAAATTTCCGGGCATGTTTGTAGCCTTCTGAAATCATCCGTTCCTGCAGCTCACGATCAAGAAGCACTTTCTTGATGGCGGCCGACATCTCTTCCACGTTGTTTGGATTGACATACAGGGTATAATCACCGCCGACTTCGGTAAGGGAGCTGCCTCTGGAGGTAATAACCGGAACCTTGGAATAAAGTGCTTCCAGGATGGGGATTCCGAATCCCTCAAAGATTGAAGGATAAACAAACAGATCAGCCAATTGATAAATTCCAGGTAAATCCTGGTTTTGGACAATATCGCAGAAGATAATGTTGATCAGGCTGTGCCGCTCAATGAATTCGATGATCTTATTCAGATATGGCGTGGGCTTCCCGATGACGACCAGCGGTATGTCAATTTTCCCGTAATGCAATGCCTTTATCAGCGTGAGGAGATTCTTCCGTTCTTCGATGGTACCAACATACAGGATGAAAGATTTTGGCAACAAGTACTTCATGCGTAAGATTTCCTTCTCTATCAGGGAAACGTCGGTGTTAAACACAGGGTTGCATCCCTGGTATACCACATCGATCTTATCAGGTGAAATTCCGAAGAACTCCACGATATCCTCTGCAGTCTGCCGGCTCACAGCAACAATGCGGTCAGACACCTCACAGGCATAACGGAATTTCCTCTCGTATATGGTCCTGTCAAGCATCCTGTAAAGGTGTGGTAGTCTCAGGAAGATCAAGTCGTGGATAGTCACCACCGACCTTACCTGTTTTTTAGGAAAGTTATAGGGTAACTCATGGCTTAGTCCATGAAAGATTTCAATCCCGTCCCTGTTCAACTGCCGGGAGAGGTAAAAAGTCCGCCAGTACGATCTGAAGATACGGTGCAATGCCCGTTCCGGGCCTTTAACCGTTATGCAATTCTGGTTCGGCTCAAACAGGTCGAAATTGAGTCCCGGTGTGTAGAGTAAATATTCATTCTCCGGAAACTTTTCAGCCAGTCCCTGGATCAGGTTACGGCTGTAACTGCCCAACCCGCTTTTGTTGAAGAAAGCGCGTTTCGCGTCAAATCCGATTCTCATGGTGAAAGACTATCATGATTAACATTACAGGTTTCTTCAGTTCTCAATTTTTATGTCCTTGATGTTGAGCTGCAAGGTAGTTATACCCCTGAAATTGTTCTCAACCAGGGTGTAAGCGATGTCAAACGCCGAGCCCTTTTTGATCTTCTGCAGATGAGCAGCCTGGTTAAACGCAATGGCACGGTAATCCGTAAACGGGAGGTCTTCTTGGATAAGCCTCAGCTGTAAATGCTCCTCATCAGTTCCGACAAGTCGTGCATAGCCATTATCCGAGACATTCTCCGCAAAAAAGATCGGATTCATGTTTTCGGGTCCGAACGGTTCAAACTGTTTCAGTATCCTGAACAATTTTGGAGAGATATCTTTAAAATTCAGTTCCGTATCAATTTCTACCTGGGGTATAAGCATTTCCGGTGTAACAGAATTTCTGACCACTTCTTCGAAACGATCCCGGAGTTTTTGCACGTTCTCTGTTTTCAGGGTTATTCCTGCAGCATACATGTGTCCGCCAAAACTTAACAGCAGGTCTGAGCATTGTGTAATGGCCTGGTACAGGTCGAATCCGGGAATGGACCTGGCTGAACCGGTGGCATAACCGTTGGATTCCGTAAGGATGATGGTGGGGCGGTAATAATTCTCAATGAGCCGGGAGGCAACAATACCAACAACGCCTTTGTGCCAGGCCGGATTAAACAGAACTGTCGAATACCTGTATTTATCTGCCTTGGCGATCTCGTGTAAGGCTTCTTCGGTGATTGTCTTGTCAATATTCCTTCGGGTCTGGTTGTGTGAATCGATCTTTTCGCAATGCAAAGCAGCCTCCGCGGGTTTTTCGGAAACAAGCAATTCCACAGCCTGCTTTCCCGATTCTATTCGTCCTGCGGCATTGATGCGCGGTCCAATTTTGAAAACAATATCATCAATGGTGATGTTCTTGCCATCGAGCCCGGCAACGGAAATAATGGCTTTCAGTCCCACCGCGGGATCCTCATTTAACTTCTTCAGACCATGAAAGGCCAGGATCCGGTTTTCATCTACCAGGGGCACAATATCGGAGGCGATACTAACGGCTACCAGGTCAAGATATCCAGCAATTATCTCAAAAGGGATCTTGTTGCGCAGGGCATATGCCTGCAAAAGCTTAAAGCCGACCCCGCATCCTGAAAGGGAACTGAAAGGATAGCCTGAATCGTGCCGTTCGGGGTTGAGCACGGCTACCGCATCCGGTAAAACCTCACCGGGTGTGTGGTGATCGCATATAATGAAGTCGATGTTGTGTTCTTTGGCGTAGGCCACCTTGTCCATGGATTTTATGCCGCAATCAAGCGCAATGATCAGGGTGACTCCCCGGCTTATGGCATAATCGATACCCATAAAAGAAATGCCATACCCTTCAGCATACCTGTCGGGAATATAATAATCCACTTCGGGGTGAAACCTCCTGATAAAAGAATATACCATTGATACAGAAGTGGTGCCGTCAACATCATAATCACCGTATACCAGGATTTTCTCCGTGTTAAGAATGGCTGATTCCAGACGTTGGACGGCCAGATCCATGTCATTCATCAGGAATGGATCATGAAGTGATTTGAGATCGGGCCGGAAAAAGGCTTTTGCCTGTTCAAGCGTGGTAATGCCTCTCTGTACAAGAAGTGTAGCAATAACAGGACTAATGGACAGCGCTTCTGACAGCCTGTCGATGTCATCGGTATGACCATTTTCCTTAATTCTCCAGGCCCGGGTCATTTTAAATCCATTTGACCAGATTCATGTCTTGCCGGTGAGGCAGGAGTGCATTTTTTGGGAAGATCCTGATCCCGTAACTGAAAGTTCCGGGTTGTCCTATCGTTACGCTTGTCCTGAAAACTGCCTTGTCAACGCTGGCTTTATCGAGGATGAATTCCTGCGTAGAGATAAGCCTTTCACCGTTTTCTGTGATAACCAGCTCAACGCCGATATCCGAGGCAGAGATCTCATTCAGGTCAAGTATCAGTTTCCCTTCGTACACCTGATCCATTTCGTAGTGTTCAACTTTTTCATCGAACAGATCGAAATCCACCACTGAAATATTATTCCAGGCCCGTTTTATGCGTTTCTTCCACGACGAAAGCCGCTTGACCGCAAGAAAATCATCCTTTGCCATTTGCGTGGTGCGGTCGTAAAGCTTGTTATAAAACCGGTTGAAATAATCATGCAACATCCTGCTGGTGATAAAATGAGGAGCAATGGAGGCAATGGAGTTTTTCATCATGCGAACCCAGTTCTCCGGTACATCTGCTTTATTCCTGTCAAAGAATGCAGGAATAACTTCCTGTTCAAGCAGGGAATAGATGATTTCTGCGTCAAGATCGTCCTGCAATCCCGGATCCTCGTAAGTTGTTTCATTGGTAAGTGCCCATCCGGCTTCGGGCTGATATCCTTCGACCCACCAGCCATCCAAAACACTGAAATGAAGGGTTCCGTTCAGCACTGCTTTTTCTCCGCTGGTGCCGGATGCTTCCAAAGGCCTGGTAGGTGTGTTCAACCATATATCAGCCCCCTGAACCAGTATTTTGGCCAGGTTGATGTCATAATTCTGCAGGAAGACAATCTTGCCTAAAAACTCAGGACGTTTGGATAATTCAATGATCGATTTGATCAGGTCCTGACCGGCTTTGTCATTGGGATGGGCTTTCCCGGCAAATATCAACTGAACCGGTTTTTCCGGAATGCTCAGGATCTGTGCCAGACGGTCGGGGTTGCGGAACAGGAGGTAGGCTCTCTTGTAAGTGGCAAAACGACGTGCAAAACAAATTGTAAGTGCCTTTTCCGACAGCTGACGGTTGATTGCCACGATCCGCCTGGGGTCCTCATGACGCTTCACCCAGTTTTCTTTATACCTGTCCTTGATAGTATTTACCAGCCGGGCCCTGAGCTTTTGTTTGGTTTCCCAGATCCTGGCATCCGGTACATCATAAATCTTCTCCCAGTAGTCCACATCAGCCAGGTTGCTTTCAAATCCATCCCCGAAAGATTCACGGTAAAGCTTCTTCCAGCTCTTTGCCGTCCAGGTGGGATAGTGCACCCCATTGGTCACATAGCTGATGTGAAGCTCTTCCGGCAAATAGCCGGGCCATAATTTTGAGAACATTTGTTGCGTTACGGTACCATGCAGGAGGCTGACACCATTTATCTCCTGAGAAAGATGGGCGGCCAGAAAGCTCATGTTGAACTTTTCCCCCCATGCATTGACATTGGAACGGCCAAGTGCCATCAATTCATTCCAGCTTATTTTTAACCGTTCGGGGTAATGTCCGATGTACCTCCTCAGCAGGTCCTCCTCAAATTCATCGTGTCCGGCCGGCACCGGTGTATGTGTTGTAAACAGGGTCGAACCGCGAACGATCTCCTTAGCTTCGGAGAAGGTAAGATTATCTTGCTGAATGTATTTTCGCATGCGTTCAAGACCGATAAAAGCGCTATGCCCTTCATTGCTGTGGAACAGGTCCGCTTTAATGCCCGTTAGTTCCAGGGCGCGTATTCCGCCGATACCCAGCAGCATTTCCTGCTTCAGACGGTTTTCATTGTAGCCGCCATAGAGGTTGTGGGTAATACTTCTGTCTTCTTCCAGATTCGACGCGATATCTGTATCCAGCAAGTACAAGGTAATGCGGCCTATCTTCACCTCCCAGATACGGGCATGCATGGGTCTGCCAGGAAGGATTATGGTAATGATCAGAAAATTTCCCTTTTCATCCCTGACAGGCCTGATAGGAAGCTTTGAATAATGCTGGAAGTCATAAACTGCCTGTTGTTCACCGCGCGTTGTGATCAGCTGGCTGAAATAACCATAGCGGTATAGCAAGCCCACGCCCGTGATATTTATATTCTGGTCACTCGCCTCTTTCAGGTAGTCCCCTGCCAGGATTCCCAGTCCACCGGAATATATTTTCAGCGAAGTATGAAAACCATATTCCATGCTGAAATAGGCAATCCGCGGTCGGGTTGTGTCTACCGGTTTTGCCAGGTAATCCGTAAAGCGGGTGAATACCCTGTCGAGTTTGTCGGTATAGTCCTTATTCTGGCTTAATTCGATCAACTGGTTATATCTGACCTGCTCAAACAGAATGGCCGGATTCTGGTCACATTTTTGCCAGATGTCCGGATCAATGGTCTCAAATAATTCCTGTGCCTCATCATCCCAGGTCCACCAAAGGTTCTGTGAAAGCTCACCCAATTGAACCAGTCGTTCAGGCAACTTGGACTTTACGATGATCTTTTTCCATTCAGGCTTGATCTCTGTAGGCGTAACATACTCCGGAACAGCTTCGCTGGGCCGTTCTTCAATTTTCACAAATTGGTCGATCCGTTTGGCAACCCGTTGCAGGGCAATGTCATATGTTTGCTTGTAATATGCGATCAGGCTGGCCCACAGTACCTTCCGTGATATTTCAAAAGCCTTCGTTCTGGCAATATGCATTTGTTCAAAAGAAAGCTTGCTTTTGTTGAGGACGGCGCTGACTATTTGATCAACCACCTCAGCATCATTGTCATCAGTCCGCTCGATCACATCGATGCAATGGTCTGTGTCTTCGCTCATGGTATTGATCCATAACCCGAAACCTGCCAGTGTGGTTGTTACCGTTGGAACGGAGAAAGCCAGGCTTTCAAGCGGCGTGTATCCCCACGGCTCGTAATAGGAGGCAAATACGGTAAGGTCCAGGCCGATCAACAGATCATAGTATACAACATTGAAAATACCATCATTGCCGTTCAGGTAGGAAGGGACAAACAGCACTTTTACCTTGTCGGCTTCACTGTTGTTCAGTCCTTTTTCACGGATACGGTTCAGGATCGGGTCCCATTCTGCATCATGCAGATTATGGGTGAGGTACTTCGATCCGAAGGCATATTCATCACCCAGTTGTTTGCTCAGAAGATCTTTTCTGGGGCCGTAATGATTGGCAGGAATCAGCAGAAAGGCAATGAGCGGACGTTTAAGATCCTTTGATTTATTGAGTTCCCCCAAAGCATCTATAAAGAGATCGATGCCTTTATTTCTGAATTCATATCTTCCGCTGGTCGCAACCAGAAATGCCTCATCGCCATATTTCTGGCCGAACATGGTTTCGGCTAGCTCCAGGAGCCTTCTGCGGGCTTCCTTCCGTTTGATGTCAAACTGCGTTCCTGAAGGAACGAAGGTGTCTTCAAACCCATTGGGAGTTACAAGGCTAACCTCTTTTTGAAGGAACTGGCTGCATTCCCGGGCGGTTATCTCGCTCACTGTGGTAAAGGCATCCGCCATCTGGGCCGATAGCTTTTCTGCAGACTGCTTGGAGATGATATTGAATTCCCGAGCGACTTCTTCCCCGTTATAAGTACTGAGGTCCTTGTACAAAGGCCTGTTGTTCCCGGCCAGGGAACGACCCACGGCCGTTGCATGCGTGGTAAAAACAGTGCCGACCTGAGGCAGGCGATCCTTGAGATAGAGAATACCCGTACCGGTCATCCATTCATGGAAATGTGCAATGATACGGTCATAGGTGTTCAGGTTAAACTTGATAAAGCTTTCAATGACCCTTCCGGAGGCATATCCAAAAAGAGCCGGTTCAACATAATCCCACTGGCCGGGCAGGGAATCGAGCTTATACTTTTCCCAGAGCTCAAAAAATATCTTGTCTTTATCCTGGAAATAACTTGAAAAATTCAACAGAATTGCAATGGGATAACCCTGGATGTTCCAACGGCCGATCCTTAATTTAAGGCCTTCAGCTTCAGCCTGTCTTTTCCAGGCGATGAACAACTGCGGATCCTCAATAAATTCGACGTTCCCGTTCGACTCATCCTTAATCAGGTCCGGGCCGATAAGAATGAGATTGTTCTGCAATTCATTCACCAGTGTAAAGGACTTGGTGGCAATCACAGTATGGATTCCACCTACCTTGTTACAGACTTCCCAGCTGACTTCAAATATATAGTCCGGAGACAACAGACTTGTACTCATACACAATTTGTTAATACAGTTTTGCAGATCGTGTAGCGATCAGATTTAAGAAAGCGAAAATACAATATGTATTTACTTTTTCCCTGCTTTGGTTGATTTTGTTTTTTCTTTTTTAGGTGAGGCGGTTTTGCGGCTCTTGGCAGATACCTTGGCAGGTGACTTTGAAACGGACTCTATTTTGGTTTTAGTCGATCTCATTCTCTTCAGTTCAGATTCATACTTGCTGATAAGCGCATCTTTTTCCGCGATTACCTGCGTAAGACCGGCAATTTCATCGCTTGCGGCTATTCCGGGAGCCAGGGCATTTACCCTGATGGAGAAATCACTCAGGACATTCATGTAATTGATATAGGCCTCGTAAGGTGTTTCATAAGGATTGAAATAAGCCTGTGATGCACCGTCGGAAAAGAACTTTGTTGACATGAAATAGAAATGATCACTGGCCTGCAAGTACTTCCAATCCTTCCTGATCTTTTCATCGCTGATAGTATTCACCATGTCAGTAAGTGAATACAGCTTGTTAAAGGCATCCACCTGCAGTTCATTTCCGAGCCAGGCGGTCAGGTCACGTTCCTCATCAGCCCAGGAAATGGGATAGGGCACATTGATCGTGGAGATGGGCAACAGGTTGGCCGCAATTTCACTGGGAGTTTTAAAGGAGAAATTTGTATTCCTGTAAATAACTCCCGGCAGTGCCGTAAGAAATTCAAATATGCCCGATTCCATCCATTGATGTTCCCCGAAGGTTTCATAATCGATGAAAATGTTGACTGTTTCCTCCTTTTTGTCAAGTTTCTTCAGCCATCCGGCGAATTTCTCAGCGGTAAGCGGAAATTCCGACCAGCCTTTGTTTGAGAACCTGAAGGATATGTCGTCGCTCATGCGGAAGTTGCGCAGGAGTAATTTCAGCCTCGGGTTTTTAGCATTGCAGTAGAGGTAATTGGGACTTTTCCAGCCCAGCACGTGTCGGGCTCCTTCTGTGAGCATGGCCGTGAATCCCATGTCAGCCACATCAGCCCCGATCTGGTCGGAATAAATCAGTTCGGTATTCCTGAATACCCTGGGTTCCTGTCCAAACAACTCTTTAATTTTCTGTCTGTGTTCTTCAACCTGCCGCGTGAATTCCTCCTTACACTTTAAAGCCACCAGGGAATGGGAGTAAGTTTCGGCAAGAAACTCCACCGAGCCGGTATTTGCAAGCTTCTGAAAACTTTCAATCACTTCCGGTGCATAAAGCTGGAGTTGGTCGAGTGCGATACCCGAAATGGAAAAGGCAACTTTAAATTGTGACCCATATTCCTTAATGATTTGTCTGATCACCTTGTTGGCCTGCAGGTAACTTCGTTCTGCAACACGCGCGACAATAGATTCATTCAGAAAATCATCATAGTAATAATGGTCGTTCCCAATGTTAAAGAACCGGTAGCGTTTCAACCGGAACGGCTGATGAATCTGGAAGTACAGGCAAATCGTTCTCATGCTCTTTTATAATAAAAGGTTGTGGTGGCTAATTGATAATTGAGTGGTAAATGTCTTTTACTTTTTCAGCTGCATGCTCCCATTTGAGGTTATCAACCTCATCTTTGGCATGCAATTTAAACATCCTGGGAAGGCCCTCATATTTGAGTATTCCATAAATGGCATCCGCCATGGCATGGGTATCCCAGAAGTCGACTTTGATGGCGTGCTGCAATATTTCCGATACACCTGACTGACGTGAAATGATAACAGGAACGTTCGACTGCATGGCTTCAAGCGGAGAAATACCAAAGGGCTCAGAAATTGAAGGCATCACATAAACGTCACTGAGTGAGAACATGTGGTGAACATCATCGCCTTTCAGGAAGCCGGTGAAATGGAACCGGCTTCCTATTTTCAGGGCAGCCACGCGCCAGATCATCCTGTTCAGCATGTCGCCGCTGCCTGCCATAACAAACCGGACGTTACGCATCTTCTGCAGGACAAGGTGTGCCGCCTCAATGAAGTATTCGGGCCCTTTTTGAAGGGTTACCCGGCCAAGAAATGTTACAATTTTGTCGTTGATGGTCCGTTCACTCTTATGTAATTCCAGGTTGGTAAGCGGTTCAACAGCATTGTGCACGGTCACGACCTTATCGGGGTGAATACCGTATTTTTCAATGATGATATTCCGGGTAAGGTTGCTGACAGCAATAACTTTGTCTGCGGCCTCCATGCCTGCTTTCTCAATTTCATAAACTCCCGGGTTCACACTTCCGCCGCTGCGGTCAAAATCGGTTGCATGCACATGAACCACAAGTGGTTTACCCGAGATCAGCTTAGCGGCAATTCCGGCCGGATACGCCAGCCAATCGTGGGCATGGATGACATCAAACTTTTGCTGATAGGCTATTATAGAAGCTACCGCGGCATAATTGGCAATCTCCTGGAACAGGTTCTCGCCGTATCCTCCGCTGAAGCTCAGTTTCCCTGAAAAGGAGGATTGTATCAGATATTTAGATCTTTCCTGGTCCTCCAGGGAAAGTTTTTCATATTCCTCGGGGGAGGAGTAGGGCCTTAATGCTGTACCTACCTCAATAAACCGCATTTGCTGAAAAAAAGTACGGTAATCGATGATGCGATCACTGATGACCACCTCGCCTGCATCAATGATATTAACCTTGCTTGAATCCTCATCTCCATAAGCCTTGGGTACCACAAAAATAATATCATTAACTCCCACACTGTGCAATCCTTTGGTCAAACCATAACAAGCCGTTCCAAGTCCTCCAGAAATATGGGGCGGAAATTCCCATCCAAACATCAATACGCGCATAATAGTGTAGGTGGTTTTAAGGTTTTAAATAGGGATTTGTCATTTATTCTGTGTCATTGATTCATAACGCTGAATCATCCTTAAAAGTGCTGCAACACTCCAGGCCTGGGAGATTGCTCCGCGAGCCCTGTGCGGAGGGTCGCCGTCAAATATTTCCGATATGGTTCCGATGCCCAATTCAGTCATAACAGGTTCGAAACCATCGATCAGCTGCTTGAGAAATCCTAACCCGCTTTCTTTGTGGAGGTTCATATAGCCCTCGCAGAAATGCTCCAGCAACCAGGGCCATACGGTTCCCTGGTGATAGGCCAAGTCCCGCTGCTCCTGCGTTCCTTTGTATATTCCCTGATATTTCTCGTTTGTCGGAGAAAGCGTCCTCAGCCCCCTTGGTGTCAGAAGGTCTCTTTCAACAACGGTCAGTACACCCATTTTCATGTCAGGACTGAGCATGGAATACTCCATGGAAACAGCAATTACCTGGTTCGGCCTGATCGACCAGTCCGTGTTTTTATAATCTGTTACATCGGCAAGATAGCCCTTTTTGCTGTCCCAAAATTTGTTGAGAAAGGATTCCTTGATCAGTGCCGGAAGCGACTCCCATTCCCTGACAAACTCTTCGTCCTTGGCCCTTCTGGCCAGTTCAAGACTGAACATGACTGCATTGTACCAGAGCGCATTAATCTCAACAGGGAAGCCGATCCTCGGGGTAACAGGCTTGCCATTCACAACAGCGTCCATCCAGGTCAGCGCCTTTCCCGGTTCACCGGCATAAATAAGGCCGTTCTCATGCATGGCAATGTTAAAGGCAGTTCCATAGCGAAAGGCTTCCAGGATGGATTTCATGGCCTTCCCGTATGATCTCCAGATAGCCGTGTAGGATTTGATAACCTTTGTATACTGTTGAACCGACCAGAAAAACCACAAAGGTGCGTCAACGGAATTGAAAGCAGGACTGTCTTCATTCCCCATGTTGGGGAAGAGTCCGTTCTTAAGTTTGGCAACCTGCGTGTCCAGCACATCTTTGCATGTGGCCACGTCACCAATGGCAAGGGTAAGCCCGGGCAGGGCGATAAAAGTATCCCGGCCCCAGCATCCAAACCACGGAAAACCGGCAATCACCTCGGTCTTTTTGTTGCGCTTGATAAAGAACTGCTGTGCAGCATTGATGAGGCAATGCTTAAAACTGTCGCGCGGTATGCGTTTCCCAAGTTCGAGCGTATACTTGCGTTTGAGATGTTCAGGATTGGTTTTGGCTGTACCGGCAGAAAATATGATGACATCACCCTTTTTGGCTGTTAGCTCAAAATAACCCGGTACAAAAAGATCCTCCTTGTAATCATATCCCCGGCGCAACTCTTTGTTGTATTCAATGCCGTAATACCAGTCGGGTGTAGGCACAAATTCAGCCTCTTTGGAAAACTGCATGTGCAGAAACGGGTAGCCATCGTACAACCTGAACTTGGCACCGTTAGGGATCAGCGTTGGCCGTGTATTGGCATACATGTTGGCCTTGCTGAGGGAATGCATGTTACGGAAAGCTAAAAAAGGTCTGAATCTCAACCGTATGGGTACATCTGACTCCTGAATGGTGTACCGGATCAGCACTTGTTCCTCCTTTTCCACAAGAAGACTTTCTTTTACCAGGACAACGGCGCCTACCCGGTAAACGATGGTAGGAGTGGGATCGGCCATAAAATCGCGGACATACTTGTGGCCACGGGGACTGTAAATGTCTCCCTGGTATTTGTGTATGCCTAGGTTGAATTCACCTTCTCTTTCAACAATGGTCTCGTCAAAGGATGAGAGCAGCACATGCCGGTCTCCATCAAGGTTATCAACAGGAACAATCAGCAAACCGTGATATTTCCTGGTATTACAGTAGACTATAGTTGTGGAACTATAGCTGCCGGCACGGTTGCTTCTGATGAACTCTTTGGTTAAAGAGTATTCAAGATTAATGAGCTGTGTTTTGTCGAATTTCAGGTAGGCCATTCTGTAAGCGGATTTTGTTGATTACAAGGTATTAAAAATATTTGACATTATCCAATTATCACAAAGATTTTTGCTTGATAAGAGCAACACCAAAAGCGCTAAAAGGTTTACCAGATAAGAAATTATACCCAAAAGTCATCAGCATTCAGCCTTGACGGTGACTTTGCTTGCAGGCAGCCTGAATCAAAGTGTAATTGACTTACAAATAACGCAAACATATTGCCATATTATCCCGGAAAAATTTAATTTTGGAATTTTGATTTTAAGGAATATGCGCATTACGTGCTTCATATCAGGCATCATGCTTCTGGTTTGTTCCTGTTCAGGCCACAGGCACAACTTCGAGGTAGAAGTCGATGTACAGGGTGCCGGAAACCAAATGATCTATCTTGCCAGGAGAACACTCTCCGGTACCACAGTTGTTGATTCGGCAATGCCTGATAAATCGGGCAGCTATAAGTTGGAAGGTTTTACCGGTCAACCCGATTTTTATATTACCTACCTGCAACCCAGGCAATACATCAATCTTATCATTCATCCGGGAGATGCGTTTACGGTACGCACCGATGCCGCTGCCTTTGACATCAATTACCTTGTGGAGGGATCAAAGGATTCCAGACTGATCCAGAAGATGGTGAATAAGCAGACCAGAACGCTTGAGAAAATCACAGCGATCAGCACAGAATTCGAAAACAGCATGGGATCAAAAGACTTTGACAAGATCAAGGCGCGTATCGATAAAACATACGAACAGATTGTGGCCGAGCACAGGGAATTTTCCATCAGCCTTATCGAGGAAAATCCCGGGTCGCTTGCAAGCCTGATGGCCCTTTACCAGCAGCTGGGCCGTAATACTCCGGTTTTCGACTATAGAAAAGATTTCAGATATTATGAAATGGTGGACTCAAACCTGACTCCCCTGTACCCGAATGCTGAAGCAATTATTGATTTGAACCACAAGGTAACCGAACTTAGGGACATTCTCCGGCTTGAAGCAGGGTCCCCGGCCCCGGATCTTGCTTTGCCCGACCCGCAGAACCAGATCATTTCATTATCCTCACTGAAAGGTAAATATGTTCTGCTAGTGTTCTGGGCCTCCTGGTCAAGTCAAAGTCTTGCTGAGCTTATGAAATTCAACACTTTGTATCTTAAAATTGCGGAATCTGTGGAGTATTACCAGGTCTCACTCGACAGGACAAGGGATTCATGGCTCAAGGTACAGACTGACAGAAAATTAAAGGGAATTCACGTTTCCGATCTTAAATACTGGGATTCTCCGGTGATCAGCCTTTATCATATCGAGCAGCTTCCTGTTGTATACCTCATTGACAGACAGGGAACGATCATGGGACGAAACGTGACGGCCGACGATTTGCGGAAGATGATGGAAGAAGGAAGATTCTAGAAGGAAGATAAAAGATCTGAAATTTCAGCAGGAAGCATGAAGATTGTGTGAAAGGGAAGAATTAAACGTATTACATATTCAATTTTGCGATGAGAAATATTTTATTGCTGTTTGGTATTCTGGTTCTTGCGGCCTGTAACAAGGAAAGGGTAAGGATTACAGGTCATTTGGCAAATGCTGATAAAAAGGTGCTTCACCTGGATGAGGTGGATGTTTATGAGAACAGGACTGAAGACTCGGTTGTGTTGAAAAAAGACGGCAGTTTCCGTTTTACCTTTGATACGAAAGGGCCTTGTTTTTATCAGCTTCGTTTAGCCGATAACCAGGTCATTGTATTATTTCCCAAGCCCGGTGAGCATATTAATATCAATGCCGATGCGGGCAATCTGTTAACCTCGCTCAGGATTAAAGGATCAAACGATACGGAACAGGTCACCACGCTCATCCATGCACTCCATGATGCCAAGAGCCGGCTCGATTCAATCGGGACGCTTTATGAAAAGGCAACGGAAGACAGTGTGAAAGACCGCTTAAGTGAGGAATACCAGGATATTATGGACAGTCACCGGAAATTCTCAATCGCCTTCATTCTTACGCATTACAATTCACTGGCCAGTCTCTATGCCCTTTACCAGCAATACCAGCCCGGAACGTATGTGTTTTATAAAGCCACCGACATGCAGTTCTTTAAAATTGTCAGTGATTCCCTCTCCAAGTATATTCCTGATTCAAAGCATGTAGTCGCACTGAAAGCCCACACCAATAAAATGCTGGGAGATTACCAGGCCCAGTTGTTGATTCAGAAGGCAGGGAATTTGGAGGCAGGACTTCCTGATGTCTCCCTTCCAAACCTGCAGGGTGATACCGTATCATTAAGATCGTTGAAAGGCCGTTATGTTTTACTCAGCTTCTGGGCCTCTGCTGATCAGAGCAGCGTGGACCAGAATCTGGCCTTTAAAAAGATCTACAACCGGTATAAAGACCAGGGACTTGAGATTTTCCAGGTTTCATTCGACAGATCGGCAGAGACCTGGAAAAGGGCTGTCAGGTTTGATGAATTGCCCTGGATCAGTGTTCATGATTCCGAATTTCCAAATTCAATGGTGGCTGCCAGTTACAATATCACGCAGATACCTTCAAATTACCTGATCGACAAGGACAATGTAACCATCCTCGCGAAAAATCTCACACCCGCGCAATTACAGCTGAAACTCGACGAACTCATCAAATAAAGAGACCCATTTTGTCAGATCGCAACAAGATATATTTCATCTCCGACAGCCACTTCGGATTATACCCTGCAGAAAAGAGCGTTCTCCGGGAACGCCTCATGGTGAACTGGCTCGACACGATCAAGCATGAAATTGCGGAATTGTACATGCTGGGTGATATTTTCGATTTCTGGCACGAATACAGGCACGTTGTACCCCGCGGATTTACGAGGTTTCTGGGTAAGCTGGCCGAACTGGCTGACCTGGGAGTGAAATTGCATTATTTTACGGGTAACCATGATATCTGGGTGTATGATTATCTTCCTGCTGAAATTGGTTTAACTGTTTACCGGCATCATATTACACGGGAACTTAACGGGAAGGTTTTTTTCATTGGTCATGGCGATGGTATCGGGCCCGGCGATCACAGCTATAAGCTGATGAAATGGGGATTCAACAATAAGGTCCTGCAATGGTTATTTGCCCGTATCCATCCGAATGCATCCATGGCCTTCGGAAAACGCTGGTCAAAGAGCAGCCGTTATGCCAAAGGTATCATCGCCGATCCTTACCGCGGCGATGACAGGGAGATCCAGGTGATCTTTGCCCATGAAACGCTGAAAAAGGAGCATTTCGACTATTTTGTTTTCGGACATCGTCATATGCCTTTCGATGTGCATGTCGGGGGGAGCAGGGTAATAAACCTGGGCGACTGGATCAGCCATTTCACCTACGCCGTTTGGAACGGGGAGGAACTTGAACTGCACGCGATAATGGAGGAAAAGGAGGGGGAAATATACAGGAGTTGAGGAAGAAGCGGTGATGGTTGTGAGGGTTTGAGGGTTGTGAGGGTTGTGAGGGTTGTGAGGGTTGTGAGGGTTGTGATGGTTGTTGAGAATAAAACACCCTTCAGGTGGTCCTGAGACTACTGAAGGGTGTTTTATTATGCTGAATATTCTTAGATCAGCGATGTAGCAAGTGTTACTCCTACAACAACGATTGAAACCATACTCATCAGTTTGATCAGGATGTTGAGCGAAGGACCGGAGGTATCCTTGAACGGATCACCAACGGTGTCACCAACAACAGCGGCTTTATGGCAGTCGCTGCCTTTGCCGCCATAATTTCCTTCTTCAATGAACTTCTTGGCATTGTCCCAGGCGCCACCGGCA
>JGI11641J44799_10000196_pt1 | contig 17260 bp, 13 predicted proteins | sample WetSurSiteA1Bulk_FD_44799 | JGI IMG/M metagenome (IMG submission 44799) | reverse complement strand
CACCTGCAAAGGGATGTCAGTTTCAGGTGCTTTAATTCTTTTCCGTCCGTATCATATATGACAAAATTCCCCTTCACGACCAGGGGGCCATCTTCCATTACACGGACTTCGGCACCGGTTTCTGCACCTTCTGCTGTCTTCTCCTTCTGCTCTTCATCGCGGATATCATTGTTGTACTTGAATGACAGGGCTTGTGTGGGACAAAGCTTGACTACCCGCACAATTTCTTCGGTGGAAGCACCGTTCATATTCACCCAGGGCCTTTTACGGGGATTGAACACCTCGATCAGCTCACGGTAACAGGTAGTAGCATGAATACACTTTTTTGGCTGCCAGAAAACAGTTATCTCGCCATTGGTGTATTTCTTGTCATTCGCATCCATGAGATGTTTTTTGTAAAAATAGCAATTTAAAATTATTGTTGGGTTCATTTGTAAAACAATGGATAGGTTTATCCGTTTAACTGGTTGCATGATTTGGCAAATATTTTGTTATTTTAGACAGTGATGTTCAGGATGATCAGCATAGGCTTTTTGCTGACATGGTTTGTCCTTCCGTTATACGCGCAAGATACAACCCGTGTGGAACTGGAAGGATATCCGGTCGATGTGATCGTTCAGAACGGGGATACGCTCTATTTGACAAGTATTGACGAGGCCGTCATTCAGCCCCGAAAAAGAGCTGCCGCCACACGGGATCTGAGGCAATACAGAAAACTTGTCTATAATGTGAAGAAGGTATATCCCTATGCCAAACTTGCCGGAGCGAAATACGGAGAAGTGTCGGCTCACCTCCAGACCCTGAAAACAGGAAAGGAACAACGCGATTATATTAAACAGATAGAGGAGGAACTTCTTAAACAATACGAGGAGGACCTTAAAAACCTTACAGTCACACAGGGAAGAATCCTGATCAAACTGATCGACAGGGAAACCAGCAAAACCTCATTCGAAGTTGTGAAAGATCTCCGCGGATCCTTCCAGGCAGCGTTCTGGCAAGCCATCGCTCGTCTTTTCGGATCAAACCTTAAAACTGAATTTGACCCGGAGGGTGAAGACAAGGTACTGAATGAGATCATGATCATGATTGAGAATGGACAATTATAGGAGGGACAAGGCACAATGGACCGGCAGTTTATCAAAATGAAACAACCCTTTCTGATCCTATACGAATAGTAATTCCATGAAAAGGATTTTTATTGCGATTGACATTGTTCCATCACCGAAATTAAAGGAAGATTACGAATTGGTGCGGTACAGGATGCGGCTGGAACGGATCAATTGGGTACAGGTTGACAATCTGCATATTACCCTTAACTTTCTCGGGGATACCGAAGAGGAAATGCTGCCGGATATCATGGACCGCCTCCAGGACATTGCCAACGGAAAACAACCGTTTGGATTGACATTGCGTTCATTCGGCGTATTCAGCAGCCTCAGGGATCCGCGTGTGATATGGATTGGTTGCGATCCCTGTCCCGAACTGGTACAAATAAAAAAAGAACTTGACTACTGTCTTTCGGGGTTTGGGTTTGTACCCGAGAACAGGGCATTCTCACCGCATTTGACCTTGGGCCGGGTCAAGGCAATTCGTCAGCAAAACCAGCTCGCACAGCTGATTTCCCTGTACAAGGAGGTTGTATTTCAGAAACAGCCGGTTGACAGGATCGTGATGTATGAAAGCAAGCTGACCCCGGAGGGGGCCGCTTATATACCTCTTCAGGTATCTTTTCTGAAATCGCCTAAGTGACGAACTGCACTCACCGTTGTTTTTTCTTCAGATCCCCTTACGCTTGACAATGGTCAGGAAGGTATAGATCATGATTTTGAAATCTATAAAAAGAGACATGTTGTCGAGGTAGATCAGGTCATATTTCAATCGATGGATCATCTGTTCCACATTTCCTGCATAGCCATATTTCACCTGACCCCATGATGTTATTCCTGGTTTCACCTTAAGGAGATGGAGGTAATGGGGGGCAATCTGCACGATCTGGTCGATAAAATGTTTTCGCTCCGGTCTGGGCCCGACCAGTGACATGTCACCTTTCAGAACATTAATGAAATTAGGAATTTCGTCCAGCCGGGCCTTTCGCATGAATTTTCCAAAACTGGTTATCCTTCCGTCGGTTCTGGAGGAAAGGCCGGGGCCGTCTTTCTCAGCATCGAGGTACATCGACCGGAATTTGTAAATGATAAACGGTCTTCCATACCGGCCAATTCTTTCATGACTGTAAAAAACAGGTCCTTTGGAGGTAAGTTTGATTCCGGCTGCCAGAAAAAGACTCAGCGGAAGTGTAATGATCAAGGCAAGTGAAGCGATCAGATAATCGATAAAGCTTTTCACATTCTCCTGCCATGCAGGCATGAGGTTGTGTGAAACCGAAATCAGTGGTGTACCGAGAATGGAGTTCATTCTTACCCTTCCGGTAAGAATATCGTGCATGCTGGGAATAGCTTTTATAACAACATTGGTATCGATCAGCCTGTTGATGATGCTGTTGATCATGTCGTGCTCAGAGGTTTCAATAGCAATGATCACTTCCTCAACCTCTTTCTCTATTATGATGGTGCGAACGTCATCAAGGTTGCCCAGATGGGGAAGGTAGTTGGCCAGAATTCCTGCGGGATTGTGATTTACATTGACAAATCCAATAAACAGGTTTCCGCTTCCTCTTTTCTGACTTACAACTTCACGCCAGGCATCAACGGCTTTTGAATTGCTGCCGATCAGAAGGGTATTGAACCCGATTTTACCCCGATGCACCTGATGGGTGGTGGTAGTGGTAATAACCAGCCGCGGGATGTAAGTAAAAAGGAACTGGAAGGCAAAGAAACTGAAGTAAATCGAAAGCGGATCTGCCATGCCTGCCAGCTCAGTTCTGCCAAGCCTGAAAACAAAAAACAGAAACCCCGAACCAATGAGGGTATTGCCGATAGTCTGCCAGAGTTCCGACAAGCGTGACTTCCGGAATACATCATTGTAATAGCCCGTAATGGCATATACAAAAAGCCAGAAAACAGGAAAGACCAGAGAACCCCTGAGGTACAGATCATCCAGTAAATTCAGACTGCTGCTGCCCGACGCACCCGAAATGTGCGTGTGTTTGCGATAGAGGTAGAAAACAGTCCATGCAGCCAGTGCTGATATAAAATCAGCAAACAGGTATTTGAACCGTTGCAGCTTTCTGTTCATTTGGAATGCTTCAAATCCGATAAATCATACGTCTTGGGAAGTCAGGCACACTGCACAAGCGTCTTCATTACTTTTTCAAGTATACGGTCGGTCAGAATAAAGGATTCAAAACCATTATCATTAATAGAAAGAAATGCAGGTCCGGTCTGGATCAGGGAAATAAAGTCAGATAATTCTACCCAGAGCGAATCCGTTTGTTCTACCCGTATACTTTCTATAAAGATAGGACTTTCGTTTTTATTTTGAGTATGATGCAGGAGCCAACCTGTGTATTCACCGCTGATAAAGTTGTATTTCAATATTTTATTCTTTGCCACGATGGTAATGAAGAACTCGTTTTGTGCAGCAATCAGGTTGCTGTTATAATTTACCGCACATCCGTTATCAAATTCAAGCCTGGCATTCAGGATTTCGGGTTCCGAAGTGAGCATGCAAAGTCCCTTTGCCTTGATTGAAATTATCCTGGCATGGATGAGGTGGCTCAGGATTTCCATATCACTGAGCAGGGCTTCTGACATTTTCGGGGACTTTTCCATGCCGGAAATCTTAACATAATGCTGAAGCTCAATCATGCTGATGGAGCTGATATCGGGAAGCGCTTCCAGAAGTCCCCGTGTACCTGCATGGCCTGTTCTGCCGCATTTGAGGATGACATTGGCTTCACGTGCCAGTTGAATGAGTTGATGGACTTCATTCACGGAACGGACTACTGCCGGATAGAGGAAAACATGCCGTGCATTTCTTAAGGCGGCAGTCGTCAAACGGTTACAAAAATTCCCGGCATCGGTAAGGATAAGTGCGTCTGTATTTTCAAGGATGTCATCAGGATTTGAGATGGCCGTTCCGGATACGGCATCCAGGACAGATTCCTGAACCCCACCAGCAATCCAGCTGCCCGTGATCCGGATATCCGCGATTTTTCCTAACGCATTTACATGCCTGCTGATAGACGAGGAAGAGCCAACAATTCCAACATTAATCATTTATCCGGCATTTGCACAAACATAAATTATTTAGAAATAAGGGATATTTTTTTTAGATTTAACTTATCAACTAATTTTGTTGATAACAACAAGCATACGCTTTGCAGAACATGGAGGACAGTTACCAGCATAAAGGCTTACGCAAGAAATTGACAGAGGAAATTCGAAGGAAGGGAATTTCGGATGAAAATGTTCTAGCTGCCATTAACAAAGTTCCGCGTCATTTATTCATGGACAGTGGATTCATCAAATTTGCCTACCGGGACCAGGCATTCCCGATTGCAGCCGGGCAAACCATTTCACAGCCCTATACAGTCGCTTTTCAGACCCAGTTGCTGGATGTGAAACCTATGCACAAAGTGCTTGAGATAGGAACAGGTTCCGGCTACCAGGCGGCAGTCCTCGTTGAAATGGGCGCCAAAGTATACACCATCGAAAGGCAAAAGGATCTGTATCTTATGTCCCAATCCCTCCTTGGGGCATTGCATTACAGGCTTCATTTCTTTTACGGTGACGGTTATCTGGGATTGCCTACCTACGGACCATTTGATCGGATACTGATAACCGCTGCTGCCCCTGAAATACCTGAAAAACTGCTTGATCAGCTGAAACCAAACGGCAAACTGGTTATCCCACTTGGTGAATCAGATTCGCAGGTGATGACCTTAATTGAAAAGCTGGGGGAAAATGAGTACAAAAGGTCGCATCATGGATTGTTCGTTTTTGTTCCAATGTTAGGCGGAAAACAATAACTTGCGGTTTTAATTCTTCAAACGGAATCAGATGATCACCATCCGACATTTTGTATTCAATGAATTGGAAGTAAACGCATTCGTTTTACTGGATGAGACAGGAGAATGTATCATTGTCGATCCCGGGTGCAATACACCCGAACAATGCAGCATGCTAAGCGACTTTATTTCAGCAGGCTCGCTGAAACCGGTTTATGTCGTTAATACACATGGACATTTTGATCATATCTTCGGCAACGCATGGGTGAAAGACACCTACCAGTGCCCTTTGCTGATCCACGAAGATGATGTGCACCAGCTCGAGTATGCCGATAAATACGGGGGCATCTTCGGGTTCAGTGTGGGTAAAACTCCAATGCCCGATGGTTTGTTACAGGAGGGGAAGGATGTTTGCTTTGGTAACAGCCGGCTGGAAATTATTCATGTTCCCGGACATTCACCGGGCAGTATAGCTCTGTACTCCGCCAAAGATAATTTCCTGATCTGCGGGGATATCCTGTTCAGGGGAAGTATTGGCAGAACAGATCTGCCCGGAGGGGACCATGACCTGCTCATACAGGGCATTTGCAGTAAGCTTTTATGTCTCCCCAAGGATACCGTGGTTTGGCCTGGTCACGGTCCAAAAACAACAATCGGTCATGAATATGACACAAATCCTTTTTTTAAACAAGGAGGCAATCCATTTTTATAAGTGTTTTCATGCACAGAATTAATTACATAAATAATTGAAAAACAACCCTATGAATATCGATCATTTCGCCTTCAGACATACTGGACCCCGGCAGGAAGAAATTGCCACCATGCTGGACAAGATCGGTGTAAAATCACTCGATGAGCTGATTGAAAAAACGATTCCTTCGGGGATCAGGCTGAAGCAGGAATTGCCGTTAAAACCCGGAATCAGTGAACATGAGTATTTTAAGTGTATTGCTGAAATTGCATCGAGGAACAAGCTTTTTAAAACCTTTATCGGTATGGGGTATTACGGTACCATCATGCCGGCGGTAATTCAGCGCAACATTCTTGAGAATCCCGGATGGTATACTTCCTATACTCCCTACCAGGCAGAGATCTCCCAGGGAAGACTTGAAGCACTGCTGAACTTTCAGACAGCCATACTTGAACTCACCGGAATGGAAATTGCCAATGCATCGCTGCTGGATGAGGGGACAGCTGCAGCAGAAGCGATGATCATGCTGCACAATGCCCGTCCGAAAGAATCCGCAAACAGTGGCGCAAACCGTTTTTTTGTCGATCAGAATGTTTTCCCCCAAACGCTCGATGTGATCAGGACCCGCGCAGGAGTTCTTGGTATTGAAGTGCTGACGGGAGATTATCATGAAATGAAAGACTTCGAAAATATTTTCGGTACGGTGATCCAGTATCCTGCCGGAGACGGCAAGATAAGGGATTATAGGAGTTTTGTTGAAATGGCTCATGCCAGGAACATCCCGGTAATAGTTACAGCAGATATCATGAGTTTAGTTATGCTTGTGCCTCCGGGTCAATGGGGTGCGGATGTCGTTGTCGGTTCCACGCAAAGATTTGGCATTCCGGTCAATTTTGGCGGTCCCCATGCGGCATTCTTTGCCACAAAAGAGTTGTACAAGCGATATATGCCAGGCAGGATTATCGGCGTTACCGTCGATCGTGAGAACAAGCCGGCCTTGCGCATGGCGCTGCAAACCCGTGAACAGCATATCAAGAGGGAAAGGGCTACCTCCAACATTTGCACTGCACAGGCCTTGTTGGCCAGTATGGCCGGCATGTATGCGGTTTACCATGGTCCCGAAGGTTTAAGAATTATCGCTGAGCGCATTCATCAATACACGGTCGCGTTACGCAATAAACTGACAGAACTGGGTTGCAGCGAGCTCAATGAGAATTTTTTTGATACATTACGGATAAAATTACCCGTAACGGTCTCTTCCGAAACATTTCGATTGGTTGCCGTTGAAAGAGAAATCAATTTCCGTTATCATCCCGATGACACCATAGGTATCAGTTTGGATGAGACTACCACCATGGAAGACCTGAACCGGATTGTGGAAGTTTTTGCCATTGCGGTTAAGCAGAATGCCGGACCCATTTTTCAGGAGAATATAGGTACCACCGGCATCCATGAGCACTTGCTGCGCAAGGATAATTTCATGATGCAGCTCCTGTTCAACCGGTATCGCTGTGAAACCGAAATGATGCGGTACATTAAGAACCTGGAAAGAAAGGATTTTTCATTGACACACGGGATGATTCCCCTGGGCTCCTGTACCATGAAGCTGAATGCCGCTGTGGAGATGCTTCCTTTAAGCTGGCCGGGATTCGGGAATATTCATCCTTTTGTACCCATTGACCAGGCTGAGGGTTATCACCAGATCTTTCATGAACTGGCTGTATTTCTGAAGATCATTACCGGACTGGAAGAGGTATCATTCCAGCCAAACTCGGGAGCAGCAGGAGAATATGCCGGATTACTGGTGATCAGAAAATACCTGGAAAGCCGGAATGAGGAATACAGAGACGTAGTGCTGATCCCTGCATCGGCACATGGCACAAATCCCGCAAGTGCTGCCATGGCCGGGATGAAGGTAGTAGTCGTCAATTGTGATGACAAAGGAAATATTGAAATCTCAGATCTGAAGGCCAAGGCCGAACTGCACAAAGACAGGCTGGCCGCCTTCATGGTCACTTATCCCTCAACTCACGGGGTGTTCGAATCAGCCATCAAAGAAATGACAGCACTGATCCACCAGTATGGTGGACAGGTTTATATGGATGGTGCCAACATGAACGCACAGGTTGGACTTACCAACCCGGCCGAGATTGGGGCTGACGTGTGTCACCTTAATCTTCACAAGACTTTCGCCATACCGCACGGCGGTGGGGGACCGGGTGTAGGTCCCATTGTTGTGGCCGGACATCTGGTGAAATTCTTACCTGCACATCCTGTGGTTGAGACAGGCGGTGTTCAGGGTATCACAGCCGTGGCATCAGCCCCCTGGGGCAGCGCAGGGATACTGGTTATTTCACATGCATACTGCAGTATGCTGGGCAAGGAAGGCTTATCCTATGCTACAAAAATAGCCATTCTGAATGCCAATTATCTGGCGGCCTGTTTGAAAGACTACTTCAAAGTGCTGTACACCGGTGAAAATGGATTTGTTGGCCATGAAATGATACTTGACTGCCGGGGCTTCAAAGCATCCTCCGAAGTAACAGAAACTGACATCGCCAAGCGTTTGATGGATTATGGATTTCACGCACCTACACTTTCTTTTCCCGTTCACGGAACCTTGATGGTAGAACCGACGGAAAGTGAATCACTGTTTGAGCTCAACCGCTTCACAACAGCCCTGATTTCCATTTGCAAAGAGATTGAGGATGTTGCTGCCTCTGGGAACAAGACTGATAACCTGCTGAAAAATGCTCCTCATACACAACTGGTCATTTCTGCCGATAGCTGGAATCATCCCTATTCAAGAAAACAAGCCGCCTTTCCGAATGAGTGGTGTGAGCGCAACAAGTTCTGGCCTACCGTTAGCCGGGTTGATGATGCATACGGCGACAGGAACCTCGTTTGCACATGCGCCCCCATTGATACGTACAGATAGTTGCCTTGAATTTATATTCAGCCGGAATTCATTTGTAAGCAAATTTTTTTGTATACTTGTTACTATCTGACAATATTTTCAATGTCAGGGTTACTTTTATTCTTCTCACAGTATTAAACATCGGATGGGGTCAATTAAATTTTCAGACGCTGAGTTGCTCAACGGACTGTTAAACCGGAATGAAGAAGTTCTCCGGGAGTATTATTTAACCTATTATCAGATCATCCGGCGTTTTATCCTTACGAACAACGGCACCGAGGAGGATGCAAAAGACCTGTTTCAGGACGTTCTGATGGTGTTGTTTCAGAAAGTGCGCCAGGAAAATTTCAAATTGACCTGTTCCCTGGGGACTTACCTCTATTCTGTTTCCCGCTTTCTGTGGCTGAAAGAATTGGGCAAGCGGAAAAGAGTAATTAAGAAGGCTGTGGATATGGAAGAATTCATTGATACGGAAACAGATATTGCCCAGATCAGCGATCATAACGAACGCTTGAAGATTTACAGGCTATACTTTGAAAAGCTCTCTGCCGATTGCCGGAAGGTACTGACATTGTTCATGGAGGGTCGTTCAATCGCCGAGATTACCGTTATCATGGGTTACACCAGTGAACAGCATACCAGGAATCGCCGCTATCGATGCAAGTTAGCGTTAATTGAAAGTATCAGGAATAAATACAAACATGAAATCACGGGTTATGAAAACGACCAGGATAATTGAGCAGTACCTTGACGGTACGTTAACCGATCAGGAAAGGCTGGCTGTTGATATTCGTGCAAGTCAGGATCATGAATTCAGCAAACTGATCATCTTGCACAAAGAAGTCAATGAAAGCATCAGGGACGAAGAGCTGTCGTTGCTTCAGGATCAGATCAGAAAAGTCAGCGAGGAGTATTTTATTTCACTCGATACAGCATCAAAGCAGGCTCTGATCCGGGTGAAGCACCGGCCATTTATTTATCATCCTTGGCTGCGCCTGGCTGCATTCTTTGTTCTGGTGGCAGTTGCAGGGATTATTCTGAAGATGGTCATCTTCACCGATCTTTCTGCTGCGAAACTCTATCAAAAGTATTATACAACCTATGATGCAGATGTGATCCTTCGTTCTCCGGATTATACCGGACAATCGCCACTCGACAGAGCCATACTGAATTATAATTCCGGCAACTATACGGCAGCCCTCCGGATGTTCAACGAGATCCGGGAGGAAAGACCCGCAGATTGCCTCGTGCTGTTTTACAGTGGACTTACCCTGATGGGAATCGGTGACCATGAAAGTGCAGTAAGTTCATTCAAAGCAATCCCTCCCGATTCAGGTTGTCCCTTCAACGAGCAAAGAGACTGGTACCTGGCCCTCTCACTGCTCAAATTAAACAATGGAACGGCAGCCGCTGAGATTTTCAACCAGATCCGTGCCGGAGGTGGATTCTATGCCAGGCGCTCAGAGCAGATTCTAAAGCACTTCAATCCCTGATTTTCCGGTAATAGTAAATAATAAAAATGGTTGCCAGGGGAACACCAAATATTATGATCCACAAGAAGGTTCTGCGTATTGCAAGAGAATCTGTTTTTCCGATCAACACATAGCCTGCCCAATAGAACGGGTGTGCCATTACAGGGTCAGCCCTATCCAAATAGCGTAGTTTAGCAGTTCTCATGGCGAGATCAAGCGATTTCCGGTGACGTATCTCTTTGTAGAAATCACTTATCAGTGCGGACCCTGCCTGATCAGCAACCTGCCAAAGCGTAAAAGCAACGGTCCGAACTCCTGTATAAAAGAAGCTTCGGGCAATGCTGATCAAACCCTCACTGTTCCTCAGCATTCCGTAGCCTGTATTGCATCCGCTTAAAACAACCAGCTGAGCATTCAAATCCATCTGCATGATTTCAAAGGAATACAGGCAGCCGTCGTCTGCACTGTCAGCAGGAGCAGACATGACAAGGCAGGACAAGCCTGGATCTTTCTCATCCAGGATGGTATGCGAAGCAATATGAAGTATTTTATGTCGCGAAGCACAGGCTTTAAATGTTGTCTCTGTTGCCCATTTCCCCCTGTAGAGTTTACCCCGCATCAGCTTCTTTACTACTGAAGCTTCTGTGGCAGCGCCTTCCAGTACCGGAAATCTTTCCCTGTCCTTTTTTCCTTTGTAGGAATTGTAATCGGGTAAAAACACTCCAGTTCCTAAACCGGATTTTCTGAAGCGGCGATTGTCTATCAGCAGATTGGCCGAATATGCATAGTCTATTGGAAATTCCCTGATCAGATAATCCAGGGTTTTGAAGTCATATTTGCTGTTATTCGCAGGTTTCTTTCTGATCAGCACCTCAAAAGGAACAGATGTCAGCAGGTTATGGGGGATAATGATGAGACGTTTGTTACTGATCCTGTCTCTGACAGGTTCAATTAATCTGGTATACAGATTAAAGGAGGATTCCGTAAACTCACGAAAACTTACTGCTGGATCAGTCCGGAAAGGATTTGATGTTATTGCAGATCGTACCTTGGCAATATCATCGCGTAACTTCTTATCGATCAGCTGGTAATGAATACTGAAATCATCAGGCGAAATAACAAAAGTAATTAACTCAGTATTCAACAACTGGTATTCCAGAATGACCTGATCCTGTTCAAGGAATCTCTGGACCTGCTCTATCCCGGCAACTGTAAAATTGTACTTCACCCGGCTGTATGCAGGATAATTGCTTTCCAGCTGGGCGGTCAGTTCGTCGAGACGGTTGTAAAGACTGGTAAGCTTTTCGAGTTCTTTCTGCTGAATGTGCTGCCATCCCGGATCCTTTTCTGCAAAGGCAAGCATGTTTTCTGTCTGAAGGACATCATGACGCAATTGTTCATGTTTATCGACCAGTGAATCAGGCAGACCGGAAAAAAGCAGGTTATTATTTTTCATACTGTTTAATGATAATACCTGCATCTTGCTTTTCTCCGCGTACATCCAGGCCTTGTGAGCGTACTGCACATCACCGGTCTGCAAATACAATAAAACAGCATAACTGACAGCATTATCCATGGAGTACTTCCTTAGATCGGCAACGATCAGTCCTGATTTCTCATCATCGATGTCAATGACCTTTCTTTCAATTAACCTGACAGCCAGTTCCTGACATTTCAGCGCACTGACCAGTTGATCCAGACGTCGCTTATCCTTCTCATAAATCATGTAAAAGGTATAAGCTTTCAATGTAAGGCATTCAGTAACCTGCTGGTTCAAAACAATGTCTTCGACCTTTGGGTCTGCATAAACCGAGGTATCGCAGAAGGTATTGCAGCCGGCAATGATCGCTTGCTGGATGTAGTTTAATGCCAGCCTCTGATCACCGGTATAGTTATAGGAGTTGCCCAGATCCTTGTATATGTAAATGATCCTTGCATTATCGGCAGATCTTTTGTTCGCATAGCTCAAGGATTTTAGCAGGTAATAACGGCACAACGCATGATTGTTAGCAATCAGGTTCATCCTGCCTAATTCGTAATAAGCGATAGAGCAGTAGTGATCGTTCTCGTATTTCCTGTTTTCCGAGGTCAGGGAAATTACTTTGTTCAGGTAATCCCTTGCCTGGACCTCATTATGCAACATATTGCAGGATACACCCATCATATAATAGAAAAAGGCAGGTGACTGCCCTGTTCCCTGCAGATCAGAAATAGCCTGCCTGCTGAAGGCAATTGTCTTTTCATAATCACGTTCGAGCCAGAAGTAAACCTGGGAAATGGTACCATAGTTTGACAGTACGTACCGGTTCAACAATGAAAATCCTGAAATGATCTGCAAGGCATGTCTGCTATACTGCAGAGCCTTTTCATAATTGCTATGGTGGTATTCGTCCTGTGCCTTGAGGGTATATAGCATGCCGGTAAGAAAATGTTCCGGTGGATAATACTTTTCTGCTATCAAGGTTGCATTCCTCAAAATATTTACGGTGATGGCATAATTATCGAGATCATTCAACCGGAATCCGCTTAACAGCAAGTAGGCTTCGAGCAACCCGGGATGAAGCGGGTTTTCAGCAGTATCCAGGGATCTTACGCAGCTCCTGACCAGTTCTTCATATCTGCTGTCTCCAGGAAGCAGGCTGCAGACATCGGCCATTCTGGCCTTCAGCAGGATCATATTCACCGGGTCATTGGAACCGGCAGACAAATCAATGGCACGCTGATAGTATTCAGCAGAGGCAGAATAATTTTCCATCCAGAACAGGGTCGTCCCGATCTGGCTGCAAAGGTTTGCAGCTCTCTTCGGATCCCTGGTTCTGACCCATCCGATGAGGGTCTCTGCGCGCCTAAGCCACAACAGGGATTCCTTGTTTTTACCCATGAAGTTCAGGTAGCTTCCTTTCTGAAGGGCACGGTCAAATTGCAGCATCTGTCCGGGATCTTTCATGGATGTCATCATTTTTTCAGCTTCATCGAGCTTTCGCTTCACGGCTTCATGATTACCCTGTTTTAAAAGAACCGCACTTTCTGTGATCAGCCATGCAGCAACTGCTTTCGGATCAGACACTGCCTTTTCCCTGTAATAGGCAGCAAGTTCTAATGCTTTGTCAAAATCACAGTTTTTGATGTAATCCGAAACAACAGCATGAGCCCTTTCCTGCGCTGAAATATCACCTGCCTTTTGTCCGGCTGCAGCGCAAACAAATCCATTCATAAACAGCATCAGGATAGCAATATGCGATAAGAAACCGGAACAGAAATGCATGGCAACCGTGAATTGGATCTTAATAAATAAAAATAGTTACTATTGACTTTATTAGCAAAATACTTTATTTTTAATATTATTCATTAAATCTTATCGTTATGGAGAAGTTAAAACAAACCTGGATTTTCAAGGCAATTTTCTGTCGCGTACCGGATCCTCCGCCTCCTGAACCAGATCCCGACCCAGATCCGAATCCCAAGCCCAAGCCCTAAAGTTCAGGACATGCTGTTCCGGTCTGCAACGTATTTTCTCCATTTGTCGATAAGCAGCTGCATATCGGTTGGCAATTCCGAATCAAATAACATTTCCTTACCGGTTTCAGGATGCCTGAATCCGAGAGATTTTGCATGGAGGGCATGACGGGGGATCAATTTAAAGCAGTTTTCAACAAACTGCCTGTATTTTGAGAATTCCGTACCACGGAGAATTTTATTTCCGCCATATTTTTCATCATTAAATATGGGGTGTTTGATGTATTCCATGTGTACCCTGATCTGATGTGTCCGTCCGGTCTCAAGCCGGCACTCGATCAGACTTACATGTCCGAGGGGTTCCAACATCCGGTAATGTGTCACGGCTGATTTTCCTGTTTCTCCGTCATTGAATACCTGCATCTTTAGCCGGTCCCTGATATTCCGGCCAATGTTTCCCGTTATGGTCCCTTCGGGAGGATCGAAGGTCCCCCAAACGACCGCATAATAGGTTCTTCTGATTGTACGGTCGTAGAATTGTCTGGCCAGCCGGTTCAGGGCCATTTCAGTTTTGGCTACAACCAATATGCCCGAAGTCTCCTTGTCAATGCGGTGAACCAATCCGGGTCTGATCTCACCTGCCTGAAACAAAGGTAAATCTTGCAGATGCCAGCAGAGTGCATTTACCAGTGTGCCGGTATAATTGCCATGTCCGGGGTGCACAACCATGCCTGCTTCCTTATTGAGTACAATCAGGTGTTCATCCTCATACAATATGTCAAGGGGCAGGTCTTCAGGCAGAATCTCATATTCCCGGTGAGGGTAGGGGAGCACAACGGTGATCAGGTCTCCCGGCTTAATCCTGTAATTTGGTTTTACCTCGTTGCTGTTTACCAGGACATTTCCTGCTTTGACAGCGATTTGTATCTTATTCCGGGAAACGTTTTCCAGCCTGTTAAAAAGGAATTTGTCGACACGCAGCAGGCTCTGCCCTTTATCGGCGACTATGCGGTGGTGCTCGTATAGTTCCGACGGCTCAATTAATTCATCCTGCATTATTTTCCGGGATTAATGATAGACAACTATCTTCTGGGAGATGATCTCATCCTGTTCCATCACGGCCACTACCTGGTAAATGCCCGATGGAACGCCAGACAGATCAATAAATTCAACGTTTCCATGAGGCAAAGGAACCATTCTGCCTGTAACATCATACAGCAGTACTTTGTTTATCCTCCTCCCGGTGGCTTTAATATAAAGCATACCCGATACGGGGTTCGGAAACATTACGACAGCTGAATTTGTTTCAGGAATATCCGGCTCGCCGGTGATAACGGCCTTGCTGCCGAAAACAGGCCTGATCATTAACGATCCGGGAATCAGGCTGTTTCCGGGATTGAACCATTCCCCCGAGGTGTTTACGAATGTTCTGCTGACATTGTCCCGGTTCACATCGTAACCCAGGTTAAGCCAATCCTCAGTAGCCTGTTTCCAGCCCACAAAAACTACGGTATCGGTCACCAGGAGATTGGTGTCCTGATTGATGGCATACCGTTTGAACGTAAGTCCCTCTTCCATAGCCGGCGAAAACTCTTCCGGTGAGATATACAGGAGTTCACCCGGAATACCGTTATCATCCTTCCAGACACAGAGCTGAAAATTCAGGGTCTCATTATAGTGGTTGCGGGCTTTATTGAAGAACATGTCTACTGCCCGCAGCGTATCCGCCTTATAAATCCTGAAGCGATATGCCAGCAATGCCCCGCTTGTGGATGGGCCGGAGATACCAAATCCACGTTCAGGTGTACCATCGTCGTAAGCATAATAATCTTTAAAATGAAGAATGACCTTGGCCGTATCATTTTGCTTGTACTGGTATTCGGGCGTAATGAGAAAACCGCCAACCTCTACATTCCCTTCTTCCGACTCATCATACCGGGCAAAGGGAGAAAAGAACGGGTCATTTCTTCGTATGATCTCTTCGGCAACGAAATTGTCATAAAATTCTTCAGCATATTCGGTATACCCATTGCCAAGGTTCCTGGCATAATAACTTCTGCCCAGATTTGCAATGTCGTTCTTCTGGAGGTTACGGAAAACATATCGCAGGTAATTGCGGGTTATGCTCTGGGCGTCATTAAGGTGCAACCAGGGCACCGATTCGTAAAAGTCAAGCAGGTACCTCGGGGGTTCTATCAGGGCGATATCATGAATGAATTCATGTGTGGAAACAGGCAGCTTATTCACCATGATGTAATCAATATTCCAGCAATCAGCATTGCTTACGGCACCTTCGCCTCCGGTAACCGACCGGGCCGACAGGCTGGTATAATTCCTGAACCGGAAAACAAAACCGTTCTGGTAATATAATCCGGGAACCTCCAGGATTACCTGCTGAAAGGGAGTGACTGTGTCTTCACAGGCAAACCAGATCCTCTTCCAATGATCATTGGCAGGAGAGTAGAATTCAAGCAACAGGGAGTCCTTCAATTCAGGAACTTCTCCTTTGCCGCCAGACTGGTAGAAGAAGCTCATCCTGATCGTATCAGCAGGCCATGTGAAGGCCGACAGATTAATACCCCGGGATGTAAGCGTGTCGGATGAGGTGGGCAGATCATTCAGGGCATAAACATCACCGTGCTCATCAATGGCATCCAGTGTGGCAACACCAATGGAAGGAGGTTCAAATGCATAGGAATCATTGATAAAAGCATGCTGGTCAGCCCATTTGCCAGGATCGGGAACTACTGTGGCGCCCGAAAAATCCTCGAAGAAGGGAAGATTCAGCAAAGGATTACCGGTTGCTGATTTTAGCCTCACGGGATGTTTAGCCAGAAATTGTTTGACAACAATGTTTTCCTGGATTCCTTGCAGACTTTGAGCAGCCAGCCTTGAGCAGGCAAGCAGGAGAATAAAAGATATGATGCTGATCCGGTTCATCGGTTATAAGACACGGAGTCTCCGGAGGGTTTGAAAAACGGCACTTTGGTGGAGTCCAGGGTTATCCATACGTCAATGTAAGATCCTGTCGGCAGTGTAATACCTGATCCTGACTCCGGTTTCTGTCTGAATATGACTGCCCTGGATTCATCTTCCGGGGTTACAATTGTCTGGTCATATACGGCTGCCCCAACGCTCAGGAACCTGTCGGATGCCACCATCCTGGCTGACTCCAGGCTTAAGCCTATCAGGTTGGGGATTGCAGCCTGTTCATCACTCACCCCCCTGCCCAGCACCAGATCTACCCGGGCACCTTTGTTCACGGAATCCCCGGGTGTCAGCTCATGTCCGTTCAAACGCTGGGCCAGGACCACATTGATGGCAATGTTGGGTTCGTAGGAAATATGACCTACCTTCAGCCCGAAAGATTCCAGCTTGGCGGTAGCCTGTTTGATGGTCAAATCAACCAGGTCGGGCATGGCCACCTTTTCCGGATTGATGGCATTCATGGTTAAAAATATCTTGCGGTTCTTTTTTACCTTAAATCCTGCCCTTGGATGTTGTTCCACCACGGTGCCCTTTTCAAAATCAGCCAGAAAAACCGAATCAAATACTTCCACCCGCAAATCCCTTTTCCCGGCCACTTCCATGGCATCGGACAAAGTAAGCCCGGCAAAATCAGGAACTGTGAGATCGTGGTTATGACGGGTGTAGATTTTCAGTATCTGCATAATGACCGTTGTTCCAAAAATCAAAATCAGAAAGGCGAGTACAATATTCCTCAGTACAATTCTTTCTTCAATATAGCGGATCAGGTTCCTGATATGGGTTATGATCTGGTCGATTTTCATGATGGTGGTGAATATGAATTAACG
>JGI11641J44799_10000194_pt1 | contig 17295 bp, 16 predicted proteins | sample WetSurSiteA1Bulk_FD_44799 | JGI IMG/M metagenome (IMG submission 44799) | reverse complement strand
TACATCCGGTACAGCACCCGTCGGTGCACCACTAGGGGGTTGACCACCGGCTGGTGTCATAGCAGCAGAACCGGTCATTCCCTGGAGCGTAGAACCCATCACCTGTCCAATTCCCACACCAGCGCCAATCCCGGCAGTTAACCCTGCACCACCGCTAGGATTTTGAGCGGCGTCTCGTAGTGCATCAGCTGCTTGAAGCTGAGTATAAGTGGTCATATCCAGCATACCCATCGCACGTAGTTCTTCAGCTGATTTACTGGAAGGTTTCAGGTTTTCAATATAAAAGGTTTTTAGGAATAATCCAATTGCTTCGAAATCTTCAGTTGCCTTGGCGCGTACCCCTGCACCTAATTCCTCAGTCAAGCCAATCATTTGTGGGATGTCGTTTTTAGAAGCAGTTTCCCCAAGTAGATCCTGAAGCTTGGAAAGCAACATGGCTCGTAAACGCGCTTCAATATCATCTGTCCGATATGCTCCTTGTGTGCCAACAATCTGTGTTACGAATTGTTGTGCATCTTTCACTTGGAAGCTATAACTTCCGAATCCTTGTAATAATGCTACACCCAATCCCATCCCAGGATTTCGGACAATGATGGGTTGTGGGGTCCCCCATTTTTGATCCGCGAATTCTTTCATTGAGACAAAATACACTTCCGCTGGGAAAGGGGTTTCTCCACCGAAGAACGTAGTAGCAAGTTTATCAATAAGCAGTGGAATATTAAGCGTAGTGATCGTATGCCTTCCTGGACCAAACGTATCCAGCGCAGTACCATCTCGGAAAAACACCGCTTCTTGAGCCTCGCGTACGATCACCTGGCTGCCAATGCGAATGTCTCCTGAACCAGATTCCGGCCACCGGTGGACNATTTCATCACGCATCTCATCTGGATATTCAACGACATCAAAAATTCTAGCCATGACCTNACCTCCTATTAGGGTAATATCAATTTATTTTTTTGATTAATTAAGTGCCACTAAATCCTGGCGGCTTTCATAAGCATTTACACATTCTTTAGATATTGTCTGTAGATTCTTTATTGCGGCCGGCAATCCATCAGTTCCAACGGATGCTTGAACGTTATCAATTGCCCTTCCAACTTCTTCACTTTTATCCAGTAGGGTCCCATCGTACTCATACAATTTGGCAAGTTCATCTTCCTTGATTTTTACTGCTTCAAATAAGCTGGAATAGCCTCGCGGAGCGGTCCGTACCCGATCAGCAAATGTCCGCAATCGAAGCGCGGCTTTTTCCAGGTCATCCGTATATTTGATCTCACCCCGATTTATAAACTCCACTTGAAGGTCGGATACGCGGCTCTCATACTCGCGAAATTGGCGATAGATCATATCTCGAATGAGTTTATCCGAGTCCCTGCGATTCTGTTGCTCGACATACCCTTTGAATCCAGGGATTTTGCTTGCTATTTTTTTAAAAATATCCATGCCACCCGTTACATTTTGATAAACCTGATCTTTTATATCACTCATTTTTTCCTCCACATGGACTTGATTGGTTTTTAATTATTTTTCTGATTTTGATTATAGCCTTGGTTGTTGTAATTGACAACAGATAATTTAAGTAATTACGTGTGACCTGAAATTTAGTTGCACAGTTTCATATATCAGAAAATCCCGGTTATAATCACCGCCATGATCCAACACAAGCAGATTTATCTCGATTATGCTGCTACAACTCCGGTTGATCCAGGTGTGCTACAAGTTATGCTTCCCTATTTTAACGAAGCATTTGGCAATCCATCCTCCAACCATAGTTATGGGCAATATGCAGAAACCGCCTTGGAAAATGCTCGAGAAACAGTCGCCCGAAACTTGCACTGTCTTCCAGCCGAAATTGTTTTTACTTCTTGTGGAACGGAGAGTGACAACCTTGCACTAAGGGGATCGGCATTTTTCGCAAAAAAAACGCGCGGTGCACAACATATATTAATTAGCCCAGTGGAACATCACGCAGTCACACGCACTGCACAACAGCTTTCTAACATCTTCGGCTTCGATCTCGAGTTTTTACCAGTTGACAAATTTGGGCAGACATGTGCAGAGGATGTCGCAAAACTCATTCGCCCTGATACCGCTCTCGTTTCAATCATATATGCGAATAATGAAATTGGTACCATTAATCCAATATCAGAGATTGGCGAGTTGTGCCGTGCAAANGGAGTGATTTTTCATACCGATGCTGTTCAGGCTGCAGGGTACCTGCCAATGGATGTGGATACACTTCATACAGATTTGGTTTCTATTGGGGCTCATAAATTTTATGGGCCTAAAGGAATTGGTGCACTGTATATCCATCGAGGTTTATCGATCCTTCCTACCCAGACNGGTGGTAACCAGGAATTTGGGTTTCGTGCCGGAACTCAGAATATTCCATATATTGTCGGTATGGCTGAAGCTTTACAATTGNCTCAGTTGAGGAAGGTGGATCGAATTTCATCCTTAAAACCTTTACGCGACCATTTAATTGGTACCATTTTTGAGGAAATTCCGGATGTGCAATTGACCGGACATCCAGTTGACCGGCTTCCTAATCATGCTAGCTTCATCTTTAAAGATATAGATGGAAATGCTCTTTTAATGATGCTGGATGTTGAAGGGATTGCTTGTTCCTCAGGTTCAGCCTGTAAGACCGGGAACCCTGAACCTTCGGATGTCTTAATGAATCTAGGTATAAGCCATGACTGGGCATTAGGTTCTTTACGTGTCACCTTAGGAAACTATACAACCTCATCTGAAGTCGAGCATTTCTTGCTGGTATTGCCAAAGATCATTTCTAAATTACGTAAACTAAGGTAACAACAAACATGAGCACGAAGTCTGTGGTTGCTGTTGCGATGAGTGGCGGTGTAGATAGCTCAGTAGCAGCTGCTTTATTAGTGGAAAGTGGCTATCAAGTGATTGGCATAATGCTTCGGCTTTGGAGTGAACAGGATGCAGAGCAATCAAATCGCTGTTGCACACCCGATTCGATGGCGCAAGCACGTCGCGTTGCATCGATTCTTTCGATCCCATTTTATGTAATTGATGCACGACAAATTTTCTTTGATTCAGTAGTAAATTCCTTTATAAATGGCTATACGCATAACCGTACACCAAATCCCTGCCTTACCTGTAACAGAGTCGTCCGATGGGATTTTCTCTTAAAGCATGCCCTAGCTGCCGGCGCTGATTTTCTCGCTACCGGTCATTACGCTCGTATTTCCAATAATTCGGAAAATTCCATCTTTTTATCGCGCGGTGTCGATCATTCGAAAGACCAGTCATACGTTTTACATGTTTTAACCCAACCACAACTTAATCACGCTCAGCTCCCATTGGGTGATTATCTAAAACAAGATGTAAGGTTAATGGCACACAAGTTTAATTTACCCGTCGCGGAACGCCCCGATAGCCAGGATTTATGCTTTATTGGCATGGATGGTGATTACCGTCGTTTCCTCACCCGATATGCTCCGGATACTGTAAATCCTGGCTTGATAATGAACCAGCATGGGCAAGTTATCGGAAGCCATCAAGGCTTGGCGTTTTTTACCATTGGGCAACGAAAAGGACTTCATATCTCATCGCCAGTTCCTTTATATGTTCTTGCAAAAGACACCCTTCGAAATATCTTATTTGTCGGCACAAGAGAAGAATTGGGGAATAATTATCTTGTTGCCGATCAAGTAAATTGGATTGATGGTCAACCCCCTGCCTCATCATTTAATGCATCTGTTAAAGTCCGCTATAATGCACGTGATGTACTTGGCTTTGTGCGTGTAATTAACGAACACTCGATTCGAATTGAGTTTGAAAACCTGGTCCCTGGTATAACCCCCGGACAAGCAGCGGTATTATATAATGGTGACATCTGCCTTGGTGGTGGAATTATTGATAATTATAATGATGTGATTTTTTAGAAAGATAACTCTATGTCCATTCCAACCCTGATCCTTGGTCTCATCCTTTCGACCCTCTATGGAGCTCTATTTCATTTATGGCGAGGAGGAAATGCTGGTCGCTTATTGCTGTATCTTCTCCTTGCATGGATCGGTTTTTGGTTCGGACAATTTATCGGGAATTTACTAAATTTTAACTTCGACACTCTTGGTCAACTACATATTGTTTCAGCAACTCTCGGGAGTCTGATCATGCTTTTCATCGGTTATTGGTTAAGTCTTGTAAACTCCGAAAAGAAAACAAATTAAAAAAAATCCCCTCACCAATGTGAGGGGTATGCAATTTTCAGGGGAGAAATTATTCTGCTAGTTTAATGACGTTTGCCGCCTGCAGACCTTTTGGGCCTTGCTCAATGGTGAATTCGACTTTTTGACCTTCATTTAGAGTTTTAAAACCTTCAGATTGGATTGCCGAGAAATGTACAAACACATCCGGACCATCCGCTCGTTCAATGAAGCCATATCCTTTGCTCGCATTGAACCATTTGACAGTACCTGTCACCCGTTCAGTCATCTTTTCTACTCCTTGCTCTATTAATGATTATTTCTTTGGCTACCTGTGCCAATCGTGTTCATCTCGGTGTATTAATAAAATAATCCGGTCCAAACTGCACTTCCTGTTCAGACCGGTTCTTCATGAACTCCAGAAAGAACACACGTGCCACATAAACTGATGTGCAGTTTATCAGTCATATTTATTTTCGTCAAGGCTTTAAGCTACCACTCATCTTTCAATTACAGTCCAAAATTGATCAACTACTCAATTTTAAAGGTACAATTAAATTACAAAACACCGCTAGATTATAAAGGGAGATCAATATGCCAAGAATAGAATCTTTTCTTTCCGCAAGATTATTTCTTTCGCCACAGCTTGTCGAGGATCGAATTTTCTATATTAGCAATCTGAGCGGCCGCTTAAGTCTGTATGCCATGGATTATGGTGGAAGCGTTCCGGAGCCTTTATTACCCGCTGGTGTTTCTTTACAAAATCCGCACCTCATAGAAGGAAAATCTTTCTTCGTCTTTTCAAAACTCGGAAAAATCTTGATCATGTTAGATAAAGATGGGGATGAAAACTATCAACCGATGTTGATTTCAATCAATGGTGGTTATCCTGAAACATCTTTTAATGGTTTTTTTGAAAATTACCGTGTTCATCTTGGGCCATGTGACGTAATTGAACAAATTTGCTATCTTTTAGCTGAGTCCCGAACCGAACAGATGAATGAAGCATTCCAGGCTAACCTGAAAACTGGTGAATTAGTGAAGCTTGCTGAAAGCCGATGGGGGGCTTTTGTCGATTCTCATAATAAGAAACACTCCAAAGTCACTATTATCGATGGATATTCAGCTGGTGATAATGTGGTTTATTTATGGGAGAAAAATAAACATAAAACCAGATGGATCTATGGCTCCCCCATGGAAGAACGAAAACCTGACCAGCCAGTTCAGTTAAATTCAATTAATTGCACGAATTTTGCTTCCAAAGGTCGTGGGTTGCTATTAATTACATCACTATATAAGGATGAATTGGGTCTGGGTTATATTTATCTGGACCATCCTGGAAAAGTAAAGCCTGTTTCGATCATTGGGGAAAAACATACTGGTAAAGGTGAGTTAGTTAATTGCCACTCAATCAAGAAAAATACTTATCTGCTTGAATACAACATTGGTGGATGTTCTTGGCTATACGAAGGTGTCTTCAATGATAAAAAACTTGTATTCAAAATAATTAAAACCATTATCGGAAAAGAAAAATTATCAAATGGTGTCTTGGAATCAATAAATTATGAGAAAGAATCTGATACGTATATTCTGAGCCATTCCACTGCTACCTCACCCACTCAATTATTTTCCATCGAAGGAAAGAAAAGAAAAAAGATAATTTCACATACTCATGAACGGGTTTTAGGTATTCCTGCCTCGGATCTATCGGAAGGTGAAGATGCCTCATTTNATTCCTTTGATGGTTTAAGGATTTCCGCCCGATTATACCTGCCGTCAAATATCTCTNAGATTCGAACCCCTTATCCACTTATCTATTATATTCACGGAGGACCACAAGGTCAGGAACGTCCTGATTTTGCTTGGTTTTCCATGCCTCTAATTCAATTTCTAACTATGAATGGATTCGCAGTTTTTGTTCCTAATGTCCGGGGTAGCTCAGGGTATGGGCTTGATTACGTTAAACGCGTCGATCGTGACTGGGGTGGAAATGACCGTCTCGACCATGCACACGCCATGAAAGTCTTGAAAAATGATCCCAGAATTGATGTACTCAGGGCAGGCGTGGTTGGACGTTCATATGGGGGATATATGACTCTGACTATGGCTTCCCGTCATCCTGAATTATGGTCTGCTGCAGTGGATATGTTTGGACCGTACGACCTGCTTACTTTCAGCGATCGTTTACCCGAAACCTGGAAACCATACTTTTCAATTTCTATTGGTGATCCAGTAAAAGATCATGAATTTTTGGTGGAACGTTCACCTCGAACCTATATTGACCAGATAAAATGCCCTCTACTGGTAATACAGGGTAAGAATGACCCAAGAGTGATTGAGCAGGAATCTCGTGATGTCGTCGACCATTTGCGGCAGGCCGGAAAAGACGTGGAGTATTTAGTGTTTGAGAATGAAGGTCACGATGTATTGAAATTAGAAAACCGAATAACCTGTTACAACGCAATCACTGAATTCTTCAAAAAACACCTGAGCCAATAATGAACACCATTAATACTGCTATTGCGCAAGATGGTGATATTGCCGAATTGATCAGCGCTCAAAATAAAAGGTTTATCTTCCGACTGGTTACCGATGGAAAATTTGAGACTCACCGAGGCTACCTGAGCCATAATGATTTACTTGGAAAACCTTGGGGCAGTCAGGTTTTCTCTCATTTGGGTAGTCAATTTGTACTTCTACAACCATCGTTGGCTGATATCTTGATTGAAACCCGCCGGAATACCCAGATTATGTATCCGAAGGATATTGGTTTTATCCTGATATCTATGGATATAGGTCCAGGGAAGCTTGTTCTCGAAGCTGGCACCGGTTCTGGATCATTTACAACAGCATTGGCTTTTACAGTTGGCGTACAAGGAAAAGTGACCACCTACGAATCCAGGCCTGAGTTCCAGCATTTGGCACAGAAGAATTTAGACCGTCTTGGATTATCTGATCGGGTGGAATTTAAATTACGGGATATTTCAGAAGGATTCGATGAAAGGAATGTGGATGCAGTCTTCTTGGATTTACCAAATCCTCAAGATTATATTCTTCAAGCCAAAGAAGCTTTAAAACCTGGTGGGTATCTCGGAAGTATTTTACCCACAACGAACCAGGTTTCGACCTTGTTGATTGCACTCCGTCGGTCAAATTTCGCTTTTATTGAAGTATGTGAAATCTTGCTGCGTTATTACAAAGCGGTTGCAGATCGGTTGCGCCCCACGGATAGAATGGTTGCTCATACTGGTTATCTGGTCTTTTCTAGATCGATAGTAACAGAGTTATCGTATTTTGATAACTCAGCCCATCCCGAAGAGCTTACAGAGTAACTCAACGAGTTAACATANAATAAAATATTAAATGAATTCGCCAACGTTTACAGAAGCATATATCACTCAGAGATTAAGTGAAGCTCAGCATACTCAAACTGAAGCATCAAAACTATGGGATTTGATTACCAATGCCCCAAGACCTGCTGCAGTTCTGATTCCCCTTTTCCAAAATCACTCCTCAGGAGAGGAAGCTGATGATTGGCAGGTCTTGCTCACACGTCGGACGGATTTAGTAGCTGAGCACCAGGGTCAGGTAGCCTTTCCAGGAGGTCGTGCAGATCCAGCGGATACAACTCCGGAAATGACAGCCCTACGTGAGGCAAGAGAGGAAATTGGATTAGATCCAACAAAAGTTAGGATCTTGGGCAGGATGCAGACTTTACAAACAATTTCTAATTATATNGTCACACCAATTGTTGGGGTAATACCCTGGCCATATATATTCCAACTTGAAGAGACTGAAGTAAGCCGGGTATTCTCTATCCCATTGAATTGGTTGGCTGATCCGAACAATCACGAAAATCGTAATCGACCCATTCCCAAAGCGCTGGAAAAAATTCTTCAAAAAGATAGTTTTCCCGTGATATATTTTCATCCNTATAATGATGAGCTGCTTTGGGGGGTAAGTGCAGAAATTACAGTACAGCTGATTGATATTTTATATAAAAATCTGGCGGGCGATTGAACGCCCGCCAGTGATTATTCTGTCTCTTCTTCTTCTTTCTTCCCATGCTCAATGATCTCTGGTTCCGTAGTTAGCACCTCTTCGACCACTGGTGCAACCTCTACTTCCTCAGCCGCTTGAGCAGTGATTAAAGCTACCATTGTATCTGGATCCTCCAGGATTTTTACTCCTTCAGGTACTGCCAAATCTCGTACATAAATCCCATCACCAATTTTTAGTAAACCTGAAACATCCACTACAATCCGTTCTGGTAAATCTTGGGGTAAACATTCAACCTCTACTTCATCAGATCCGGTTACAAGAACGCCATTGAAATCTTTAATTGCCGGAGATATGCCTACGATTTCCATATATACCTGTGAACGAAGTTTTTCCTTCATGGAAACCGCTAGAAAATCTACGTGCAGGAGTATTCCAGTAATCTTATTACGTTGCTTTTCCCGGACGAGTGCTTTATGAGAATTGCCGTCAACATCAACCGTGACCAAAGCTGATGGAGCAAGCCCTGTCAGGCTTTTGGAAGCATCTCGTAAATCTAATTCAATCGAAATTGGATCGATGTTGTGACCATAGATCACCGCGGGAAGTCGTCCTTCCCGCCTGATAGCCTTAACCTGCTTACCAAGCACGTTACGACGACTAGCTTTAAGAATTACCTCTTCCATTATTCCCTTCCTCGAGCGCCTCTCACCACTCTATCCGAAGATTGAGGGTTACCCTCGCTCTGATTGTGTATTCCGGTATCTACCGGTTGAGATGAGCCATTTGGTAAAATGCTTCGTCTATACCTAGTAATATAAACACCTAATGGCAAAAAAATCGCCTCCAGTTGGGAGACGGGATTAAGCAGGCTGAATTTTAGCCGCAATGTACACTTTCGTCAACCCCGCGGGGAAAGATATAATTAGTGCGTGGATGCTCTAAAAAAACTTCCTGAGAATTATCACACCCATAAAACCCTTTCACTTTCCACTCCACGGACGGTCCTATGGATGAATATAGCTGCAATCTTTCTTTTGGTGGTTTATGGATGGTTTTTCTCTAATCTGATCAACCTTTTTCGCCCGCTCACTCCGATTCGCGGAGGGNTAATGAGACTATTTTCTNCGTTTTCAATATTGGAGNTATTNTTCTGCATCCTTTCAATCATTTTTATGCTTATGCTCCATGAGCTGATTCATGGTATGTATTTTTGGTTATTCACCCGAGAGCTGCCAAAGTTTGCCCTTAAACCTGGATACGCTTTCGCAGCTGCACCTGATTGGTACCTGCCAAAATTACAATATATCACCGTCGGCTTATCTCCATTTGTTTTAATTTCTGCCTCCTGCATTATTCTTGCACTATTTACAACTCACTATCTGATCCCATATTTGCTGATAATCGCCACCTTCAATGCAGCCGGAAGCCTAGGAGATCTGATGGTTGTCGGCTGGGTCCTAAATCAACCATCAACAGTCCTGATTAAGGATGAAGGCGATGTTTTTTCGTCATATAGGTCAGAGACCGAATAATTTTCCAAGATGATAAAAATATCCTCCCAGCCCTATGAGCAAAAAAAACAATTCTCTGTTAATCTCTGCAACGAGGTTATAGAAGTCGTTTCAAAACCCGGTATACCAGATTGGGATCAGCTGCAACCATCTGCTGAACTACTAGCAAAGTATCCGAGATTGCTTCCTTCAGATCGCGTGTTGTTAATGGGTTGCCATCACGGAGCATTAAGCGTATATATTGCTCGCCAACTGGCTATTGGACAATTATGTGTGACAGATAATAGCTATATCGCACTTGAGATGACCCGTAGAACCCTTGAAGCTAACAACATTTCATCTGTAGACCTGCAAACCGATGTCAACTTGCCGGAAAATGTCTGGAAAAAATATGATACTGTTTTCATCCAAGTACCAAAGGGCAGGAAACTAATTCGTAGATGGTTGATTCAAGCTTATNAGGCATTAAAAGACGGAGGAAGTATATATATATCAGGCTCGAATCAGGCTGGAATTCAGTCATCCATTAAGGATGCGGTGGAGTTATTTAGGAATGGATATATTATGGCTTATAAGAAGGGGAATCGGATCAGCCATCTGGTAAAACAATTGAATGGTCAGCCCTTACCTGCGTGGGCTTGCTCACCTGGAATAGAATCGGGAACCTGGATCGAATTTTCTGTATCAATTTCTGATCGTCTTTTTCAAATCCGTAGCCTGCCCGGGATTTTTTCGTTTGATCATCTGGATGCTGGAACAGAAATGCTTTTGAGTATTATCAATATCACCCCTGGGAGTAAAGTATTAGATGTGGGTTGTGGGTACGGGTTGATTGGCCTATATGCGGCTACTCAAGGAGCAAACTGGGTCGATTTAATAGACAATGACCTGTTAGCAATTGCCGCTTGCAAAGAAACACTTGCAATTAATCGAATTAGTAATACAAGACTGTTTACTGGCGATTTATTAGATCCGATTGGCTCAAGTAAGTACGACCTCATTCTTTCCAATCCACCCTTCCATACGGGTCAGGCAGTTGATTTTCAAATCGCTGAAGCGATGATCAGACAATCTTATCAAGCACTTAATCCCAGTGGACAATTAAGTATTGTTGCAAATCGATTCATCCCTTACGATCGTATAATCCGTGAAATATTTGGTAATATCTCATGTCTGATTGAATCTGGAAGGTTTCATGTTTTATCCGCTAGTAAATCCGGATAAAAAAACGCATCAATTGGAGATTATATGTATGATCCTGTAATTCACACGATCGATTTAAATTTTCGTGGTACAAAAGGGGCAATCGGCGCCTACCTAATTCCCCATTCAGACGGATGTATCCTTATAGAGACGGGTCCAGGTTCCACCATCAATACACTGATTACTGGATTGAATAATTACGGGTACAAAACAGAAGACGTCACCGATGTTTTGCTTACCCACATCCACCTCGATCACGCGGGAGCTGCGGGTTGGTGGGCAAAAAATGGAGCTCAGATCCATGTTCACGAGAACGGTGCTCCACACTTACTCAATCCTGAGAGACTTCTAGCCAGTGCAAGCCGTCTCTATGGGAATATGATGGACTCATTGTGGGGAGAATTTTTACCTGTTGAAGAAGATCGTTTATCGATTATGCGCGATCAGGAAATGATTCGTATCAGCAACCTGTCCGTCTTCGCCATGGATGCTCCAGGGCACGCCAACCACCACCTGATATATATGATTGGGGACGCCTGCTTTAGTGGCGATATTGGAGGTATCCGGCTAAGTCCTTCTCATTACCTCACTCTACCAATGCCACCTCCTGACTTTCACTTAGAAAAATGGCGATCGAGCATTATAAATCTAAAACAGCTTAACCCGAAGCGAATCATCCCAACACATTTCGGGATATATCAGGATGCTGATTGGCATATTCAGGCTGTTTTGGATGAATTGGATGAAATAGAAGCCTGGATGGAAGCCACATTACCTATCAATCTTTCTATCGATGACTTAAGGCAGCGTTTTATTGGATTCGAACATTCGCGGGTTACCAAATTGCATGACGAGAGTACAAATGCCGATGCCCACCAAATAGCGAACCCTTCTTTTATGTCTGCTGATGGGATCCAAAGATACTGGAATAAGTACCGTAATCCTGAATAAATTTTTCCCCCTAATATACTCTAAACGACACAATCCGACACACATGTATGCTGGTTTGACACGCCATTGAATTGACCGTAGAATAACCCCATACTGATATTACACATCTTGGAGGATACTTTGAACTTCAATCGCTTCTTTACGAATGATGACCTTTTACACCTGCTTGATGAGTGGTTAGCAAAATATCCCAATCTCATACAGAAAAATTCAATCGGAAAAAGTCATGAGGGGCGACCCATCTGGTTACTCACTCTTACAAATCAATCCACTGGGAGTGATCTGGACAAACCCGCCATCTGGATCGATGCCAATATCCACGCCACCGAGATAACTGGAACTACCNCAGCCCTCTATATCGTTTACCACTTATTAAAGGATTACGGAACAAATGAACAAATAACCCGGCAACTTGACCAGANTGTCTTNTATATCGTACCTCGAGTTAATCCNGATGGAGCAGAATGGGCAATGGCTACCACCCCTCATTATGTTCGATCTGGTGTCCGCCCATATCCCTGGGAAGAAAAAGATGAAGGACTGGTCTCTCAGGATATCAATGGAGATGGAAAAATCCTTCAAATGCGTTTCCAGGATCCCAATGGAGATTGGAAGATTAGCTCCCTCGATCCACGCATGATGGAAAAACGAGCTCCCGATGAAGTTGGCGGTTCATATTACCGTTTACTTCCTGAAGGACTTGTTGATGATTATGATGGATTTATCATTAAGATGGCAAGACCACTTGAAGGATTGGATTTCAACCGCAACTTTCCATTTCAATGGCGTACCGAGGGAGAACAACAGGGAGCTGGTCCTTATCCTACTTCCGAACCAGAGATTCGCGCTTTGGTGGATTTTATAATTAATCATCCAAATATCAATATTGCCATTACATTTCATACATTCAGCCGTGTCATTTTACGGCCTTATAGCACAAAGTCTGATGATGATATGAATACGGATGATTTGTGGGTATTTAAGAAGATTGGAGAACTAGGCACGAAAATCACCGGTTATCGCTGTGTGTCCACATTCCATGACTTTAAATATCACCCCAAGGAAGTTACCACCGGTGCATTTGATGATTGGATGTATGACCATTTGGGTGTTTTTACCTATACCATAGAGTTATGGGACTTACCCACTGAAGCTGGGATAAAGGAGCGTAAATGGATCGAGTGGTGGCGAGACCATCCTCATGAAGAAGACCTCCAAATCCTACGCTGGACTGATGAACACGCTGCCCCTGACTCATACGCGGAGTGGCAACCTTATGACCACCCCCAATTGGGTAAAATTGAGTTAGGTGGCTGGAACAATATGTACACCTGGCGCAACCCCCCGGTAGAATTTGTCGAAGCAGAGGTAAAAAAGCACTACCCATATATGCTGTCTCTGGGTGAATTGCTCCCTCATCTTGCTATCCATTCGCTTAAGATAAGTAAGATCAGTGATAATAAATTTCACCTAAATCTGGTGGTGGAAAATAACGGTTTCTTGCCAAGTTACACCAGCCAACAAAGCAAAAGCCGCCTGGCTTCACGTCCCGTGAGGGTAGAGTTGGATATACCCGATGGTGTCATTCTCACCAGTGGGAAGCAACGAATAGAATTGGGTCACCTTGAAGGTAGGAGCAATAAATGGGATGTATCCGACCCCTATGGAGAAAGTCCAACTGATAATCGTGCTCGATTGGAGTGGGTGATCGAAGCATCGCCGGGGTTAATAATTGGGATAAAAATTCTTAGTGAACGGGCTGGAAATATTAACCATGAGGTCATTCTCCAATAATTATTTGCTATTAAATATATAAATAGGTGCAATAATGTCATCTCTCGTTGATGAAAAGGTCAGGCAAGCAATTGGTATTCTACAAGATTTGAACATCGATTTATGGCTTACCTTCGTCAGAGAAACACGTGGAGGTGGCGATCCAGTTCTCCCCTTAATCTATGGTCTGGATCTAACTTGGCCAAGTGTTTTACTGCTATCAAAAACTGGAGAACGGATTGCCATCGTTGGCAGATTCGAGGCTGAAGCTGCCCGTCGCACAGAGGTGTATGAAACAGTCATACAATATGACCAATCTATTCAACCAGAATTATTAGCTCAATTATATCGCCTGGATCCGAAGCGGATCGCCATTAATTATTCAATGCATGATGTACATGCTGACGGCTTGACTTTTGGGATGTATCAGCTTCTATGTAAATATCTAGAGACGACTCCCTATCTGTCCAGGTTGGAATCAGCAGAAAATATCCATCGTGCAATGCGTGGAATAAAAATCGAGCAGGAAATTACACATATCCGTCGCGCTATCCAAACGACGAAGGACATTTTTGAACGTACTTTTGAATTCATCAAAACTGGTATGACCGAAGTTCAGGTAAGTGATTATATGCATTCCCTGCTCAAAGAATTCGGCGTTGAGCCTGCCTGGGAATATATAAACTGTCCGACGGTTAATGCGGGGCCCGAATCCTCTGTTGGGCATGTGGGTCCAACCCAACTGGAAATCCGACCAGGTCATATTGTTCATTTTGATTTCGGTGTAATTCAGGACGATTATTGCTCGGATATTCAACGAGTTGTTTACTTCCTGCGCCCGGATGAATCTAAACCACCCCATGAGGTTCAACATAGCTTCGATGTGGTCGGGGAAGCCATTCAACTTGCGGTGCATGCGATGAAACCCGGCGTAACGGGAAATGCCATTGATTGCATCGCCCGTCAGCTTATCGTGGATGCAGGTTATCCTGAATATCTATATGCGACTGGTCATCAGCTCGGGCGTGTTGTGCATGACGGTGCTGGAATTCTCGGACCAGAATGGGATCGATATGGAGATACACCTAATTATTTGCTTGAAGCTGGTCAAGTGTATACCGTTGAGCCCGGATTGAATGTACCTGGTTTTGGCTATCTTGGCCTTGAGGAAGATGTAATGGTCACCACTAATGGAGCTGAATATCTTTCTGACCCCCAGAAAGAGTTAATTGTTAAATAAATAAAATCTATCCCGGATTGTTTTTTGAAACGAGTATTTTAGATTAGTGAGATTATTTTTGCTAAATTCTGGCGAAAATCTGGGCGACTAAAAATTAACCATAATTCCGGAAACGCGATCATCAAACGATACCGTTCCGCATTCAGGTATGCCAGGTATGTAACGATCTGCTCGGGGTTAATTCGTTCAAATATTGGCAATCGGATTTGATCTTCTTCCCAGTTTTTTAAGAAATTTCTTACAAGCTGGCAAGCTACATCAGCATCATGAAGTTCTCCTAAATGGTCTTGATACTGTTTAATCTCATTGATGGTTTTAGTAACACTTACATCCAGGATTTCTTTAAAATATTCTAGCGTATAACGAAACTTCTTAAATTCAATACGTAACGTGTGCAGTTGGTTTATTGATGCAGTTGGAAGGATTGATTCATATCCTCTTACTGCAGCATAGCGGCTATAAACTAGAATTGGCACAATATCTCGAATCCGAGAAATCCCTTCGATTTCAGGATTACTTAATTCTTTTCCCCCCGTAGGTACCTGCAAAAATTGATTAAATTCTTGCTTAAATTTTCGGTACGCTTCTCCTTGAAGATGTTTGATGAGCTTGACACGCTCCATATCAATGGTTTGTTTCCATGCAATTAATAGTGGATCCATTCCCGGACGCACTTCTTCTTTTAGTTTGTTTTTATATATATTTCCCTTTTCTAATATTACATCCATGTCTCTGACTAAACCTAATGCCTTACCGACGCTTCGAAGTCCTTTTTGATAATGATTACTGATTTTAGGGTTAAATGCTGGTCCAAAAATATCAAATGCCGAACGCATACGACGAGTGGCTACACGCATATCGTGTAATTCTTCAATATCTTCCCCAAGCAACGTTCCCTGTTCGTGACTTAACATGACTGCGAAATGGTACAACCATACTTTCTTGCCTGCTACAGCAAGGCTGTCTTCAAGTGTTATACCAATTGTGTTTTGAACTTGTGGGAATGGGATATCTACTTGAACTGATACCTGGTCGTCCCCCTTTCGTACTTTTATAGTATCGTCCATTAACTTAGCTGTTGGCTGATTGATGAGGTGATTAGATTCCTCACCTAATTCCTTCTTCTCAGTATCTGATTTAAAGATTCCCATTCCTTTGGATAAAAACTGACGTTTCCAGAAGCGCGCCCTGCCACGTGAAATTCCAGCCTCCAAAGAGGCTTGCATGGTTGATTTCCCCTCGCCATATGCCAATATTAATTTCGCCCTGTGCATTAATAATTCCGATGAAGATTGTGCCAGGTCTTCTAATATTTGTTTCTGGTTTTCAGATAATTGGATGCCCGCCATACAAACCATTATAGCATACCCGATTTCTGAGACATGAATATCCTAGGCATTTTTGACGAAGCCAACCTCCGCATCCACCATCAGTTTTATCAATTCTTCAAACGATGTCTGCGTCTTCCAACCCATTTTTTCCTTTGCTTTGGATGGATTCCCCACCANNAATTCGACTTCTGCNGGACGTAAAAATGCTGGATCCTCAATAATATAATTACGATAATCCAATCCCAAATAGTCAAATGCCAGTTCAGTAAACTGTCTCACCGTGTGGGTTTGACCTGTTGCCATCACGAAATCATCCGGTTGGGTTTGTTGAAGTATTAACCACATACCACGTACATAATCTGGAGCGTANCCCCAGTCCCTTTGTGCATCAAGATTTCCCAGACGTAATTCCTTATCCAAATGATACTTGATCCGGGTTGCCCCACGGGCGATTTTTCGTGTAACAAATTCATGCCCTCGGCGTGGACTCTCATGATTAAAACAAATCCCCGAACAGGCAAATAAATCGTAACTCTCTCGATAGTTTATAGTTATCCAATGACCATACAACTTTGCCACGCCATACGGACTACGTGGATAAAATGGTGTTTTCTCGGATTGTGGTGTTTCATGCACCTTGCCAAACATCTCACTTGTGCTTGCCTGATAGAAGCGGATATCCGGATCAACCAGCCTTATTGCATCCAATACCCTCGTCACACCTAAAGCGGTCACCTCTCCTGTAAAAACTGGTTGGATCCACGAGGTTTGCACAAATGACTGAGCTGCCAGATTGTATATTTCAGTCGGACGGTGTGTTTTTAGGATATCGATGATCGATATTTGATCCATCAAGTCACCAGAGACTAATGTCAATCGATCTTGAATATGTTCAATTCGTTCAAAGTTTATAGTGCTTGAGCGTCGTACCATTCCAATTACATCATAACCTTTATCTAGTAAAAATTCTGCCAGGTACGATCCATCCTGACCTGTAATTCCTGTGATTAATGCCCTTTTTTTCGCCATGTTATTTACTCCTGTTTGGTTAGCTTACCAGATTAATCTTATCTTGTCTGCTAATTGGATTAGCACGTCCTTTT
>JGI11641J44799_10000189_pt1 | contig 17514 bp, 14 predicted proteins | sample WetSurSiteA1Bulk_FD_44799 | JGI IMG/M metagenome (IMG submission 44799) | reverse complement strand
TTAAATACGGCATCAGTTGTGTGTAGCCGATGAACAATCAGTATGTATTTTTTCTGACAGAAGGGAATGTAACCCTGAATGGCGGTAGCCTGCCTAAATATAAACATTGCGAAATATAGGAAGCAGATATCCCGAAAAACCCTTGCAATTCGACAGGATGGGAAATGATATCTGGGAGGTTATCGAGGCATCAAAGACAAAACCATTTGGATTTCAGGCATTCTTCTATCCCGGGCCTAGCCTTGGCGGGCATTATATCCCTATAGACCCTTTTTATCTCACATGGAAGGCGAGGGCATATGATTTCCCAACGAGGTTTATAGAACTGGCAGGCGAGATAAACACATCAATGCCTATGTATGTGGTTAGTCGAGTGGCGGATGCACTTAATAAAATTAGTAAAAGCATCAAAGATTCAAAGATACTTATACTCGGTCTGACATATAAAAGGGATGTGGACGATGTAAGGGAATCACCCTCACTTGAGCTTCTTAGAAATAAAAGCGCGAAGGTTGATTATAACGATCCTTATGTCCCCATGACCCGTAAAATGAGGCATTATGACCTTAAGATGTCCTCTGTGCCTTTGACAGAGAAAAATCTTAAGAAATACGACTGCGTTGTGATATCAACCGACCATTCTTCTTATCATTATAGTTTCATAGCAAAACACAGCAGGCTTGTCGTGGATATGAGAAATGCGATGAGGAGTATCGGGTTCTGCAAGAGGAAATATAATTAAGGCATAAAAATGAAGAAAAGGATTATTCTTGTTGCCGGTGCACGACCAAATTTTATGAAGATTGCACCAATATACTGCGAGATGAAAAGACATTCGGACAATTTTGAGCCTATCCTGGTTCATACAGGACAGCATTATGATACCAATATGTCTGATATGTTTTTCAGGGATCTTGAGCTTCCAGCGCCTGATGTTTATCTTGGAATCGGCTCAGGCAGTCATGCTGAGCAAACTGCCGGCGTTATGCTGGCATTCGAAAAGGTTTGTTTGGCAAATGCAACGGACTTAGTAATAGTTGTTGGCGATGTAAATTCTACCATGGCTTGTGCTATTGCAGCGGTTAAATTAAACATTCCCGTCGTACATGTTGAGGCAGGGTTAAGAAGCGGGGATAGAAGTATGCCAGAGGAAATTAATCGTCTAATAACAGATAGCATATCTGATCTACTATTTACGCCGTCTGTGGATGCAGATGAAAATCTTTTGAAAGAAGGCTGTGCTGCTGAGAGGATATATCGAGTTGGTAATATAATGGTAGATTCTTTGGAGTTTATCAGGCCAAAAGTCGAATATGCAAACACATGTGACCGATTGGGAATAATTCCGGAAACTTATGGATTAGTTACTCTTCATAGGCCGTCAAACGTAGACATAAAAGAAGTGATGGAACAAATCATAATCATATTCAGAAAAGTTTCTGGATCAATGAGAATTATTTTTCCTGTCCATCCCAGAACCCGGAAAAATCTTGAAACATTCAGACTATTAGCTGTGCTTGATGATAGTGCTGGTATAACCTTACTTAATCCGCTTGGCTATATCGATTTTATGAATCTTATGATGAATACTAAGTTTGTAATCACAGACTCCGGCGGGATACAGGAAGAAACAACATATCTGGGGATTCCTTGCATTACTCTACGTCCTAATACCGAGAGACCAGTAACAGTAACAGAAGGTACAAATGAATTAGTTACGCTTGATAACCTGGAGTTTAAAATAATGGAAGCATACAGCGGTAGATGGAAAAGAGGGAGGATTCCTGAATTATGGGATGGGAAGACTGCCTCACGAATTGTTGACATCATCAGAAATTTATGAAACTCCCCCTACTTTAAGGAATCAAATGAAACAGGTTCTAATAAAAAAAGGTAAGGCGATTGTCGAGGAGGTTCCTGCACCTTCTGTTGAAAGAGGGACTGTACTTGTTGAGACAGCCTATTCATGTATTAGCATAGGCACTGAAATGGCCGGTGTTAAAGAAGGCTCCAAATCACTTATTCAGCGGGCTATAGAAAATCCAGAATATGTTACGACGGCTGCCAGAATGGCTTTTGAGCAAGGAATCCGCAGGACAATTTCAATTGTGAGAGGAGTTCTGGAATCAGGAAATCCCACTGGATATAGCGCATCTGGGACTGTAATACGCATTGGGGAAGGGATAACTGATATACATATTGGAGACCGTGTTGCTTGTGCTGGCTCAAGTATCGCCAATCATGCAGAGATAATAAATGTGCCGCAAAACCTTCTTGTAAAAATCCCTGAAAGTCTTGATTTCAGCGAAGCATCAACTGTGACATTAGGTGCAATTGCCCTTCAGGGAATAAGACGGGCAAATCCAACGCTTGGAGAAACATTCCTAGTTTTGGGGCTTGGTATTTTGGGGCAGCTTACTGTGCAGTTGCTTAAGGCAAATGGATGCAGGGTGATAGGATTTGATCCCGATAAAACAAGAGTTGATTTGGCAAAAAGTCTCGGAATGGAATTTGGTTTATGCAAGGAAGAAGATTTAATACAGAAAGTCTTCCATCTTACAAATGGACATGGCGCAGATGGTGTCGTTATTACCGCTGCCACGGAATCCGATGAACCTGTCTCTCAAGCATTCCGGTCATGCCGTAAGAAAGGCAGGGTTATTCTTGTTGGCGATGTCGGACTTAATTTGAAACGGTCTGATTTTTATGTTAAAGAACTGGATTTTCTGATATCGACTTCCTATGGACCCGGGAGATATGAAGCAAACTACGAGAAGAAGGGACTGGACTATCCGATAGGATATGTCCGGTGGACAGAAAACAGGAACATGCAGGAATACCTGCGATTGCTTTCCGACGGAATCATTAATATCAAGCCCCTTATACAAAGAGAGTTTGGAATTGACGATGCGCCGTCGGCGTACGATGAAATAAGGGATCGAAAAGATAAACCCTTGATGGTACTACTAAAGTACGAAAAAAGAGGTCTCCCAACAAAACTTGACTCAAAGGTTGATGTGACGCAGAAATGGACGGCCAAAGATGGAAAATTGAATGCCGCAATTGTGGGCGGCAGCGGCTTTGCGAAAGGAGTGCATTTACCCAATCTGAGGAAACTTGACGAGCATTACAAGATATATGCCGTTATGAGTCGTACGGGGACCAATGCCAAGGCAATAGCAAAGCAATTTGAGGCGAGATATGCGACAACGGATTATAGAGATATTCTGAAAGATAGCGAGGTGGATGTTACATTTATATTCACAAGACATAACCTTCACGCGGAACTGGCTCTTGAAGCGATAAATTCGGGGAAGCACGTGTTTGTCGAAAAACCGATGGCAGTCAATAGAGGCCAGCTCACAGCTCTTAGCTCGGCGCTAATAGGAAAAGAAATCCCGGAAGATGTCGGAACTATCGCTTCTTTTTTACGGACTACGGGCTATGAGCTGAAGACTAACTTTATGGTCGGCTTCAACAGACGTTTTTCGCCGTGCATCCAGAGAGCAAAGGAGCTGACACTATCTAGGATAAACCCTTTAATAATCAATTACAGGATGAACGTGGGATACATACCGCTCTCACATTGGGTACATGGCGAGGAAGGCGGCGGAAGGAACATAGGTGAAGCATGTCATATTTATGACCTGTTTAATTTTTTCGCGGAATCGGAGGTTGAATCTATCGCTGGCAAATCGATTACTCCTCATTCAGAACAGTATGCGAGGAACGATAATTTCACGGCGACAATTAAATACAGGGACGGCTCTGTCTGCAACCTGATATATACCGCTCTCGGCGCGAAAGAATATCCAAAAGAGGAGATGGAGATTTATTTTGACGGTAAAATTATTAGGATGAGTGACTATAAGAAACTCGATATCTTCGGTGCCAGGTACAAAGGTCTTGATTCAAAGATGGCAGCGAAGGGTCATATGGAAGAACTGAAAGCATTTGCCGAGGCTATTAAGGATAAAAGCGAAGCGATTCCCCTCTGGCAGCAGGTTCAGGCGACTGAAATAAGTTTTGAAGTCGAGAAATTATTAAGGGTGAATGGTGAATAGTCAATGGTGAATAACTCATAGCTCATAGCTATTTTATGAAACATACGGACGTGACACTTAGTTTCGAAGATGTGGATGTATGGCAAAAGGCAGTTGATTTTGCGGAAGAGGTAGTAAGCGTTATTGATGAATTTAGTTCAGACAGAAGATATTTTAGGCTGATTGAACAATTAGAATCTTCTGCTACATCAATTGCCATGAATATAGCAGAAGGAAAAGGAAGGTTTTCGAAGAAAGAGTTTGCCCAGTTCTTATATATCGCCAGGGGTTCTCTTTTTGAAACCAGCACCTTGATCGAGATCTTTAAAAGAAGAAATTGGATTAATGAAACTCAATATAATAATTTTAGGTAAAAGAGCAGCGAAATAGGAAAGATGTTGTCAGGTTTAATAAATTCAATTAAGAGAGGCTTATGACATGAGCTATGAGCCATGAGCTAACCCATGTGTGGAATAGTCGGCGCATTAGTTCTTAAGAACAGTAGCTTCACAATCACCGAGCAATACATTACGAGAATGCGGGATACCATGATCCATCGCGGTCCTGATGGCGCCGGCGTATGGATTTCATTTGATAATCGTATTGCTCTGGGACATCGCCGCCTGTCCATTATTGATTTGTCTGAAGCTGCGGGCCAGCCGATGTGTAACGAAGATGGTTCTGTCTGGATTGTTTTTAACGGTGAAATATACAATCACGCCGAGATAAGACCAGAACTCGAAAGGCTTGGCCATAAATTTAAAACCGACCACAGTGATACCGAGGTAATAATTCATGCATATGAGCAATGGGGTGTTGAATGTCTGGAGAGATTCCGCGGCATGTTTGCTATTGCCCTGTGGGATGCAAAAGCCAAAGAACTTTGGCTGATTCGCGACCGCATTGGTATTAAGCCTCTGTATTACAGCATCCACCATAACCGCATAGTCTTCGCCTCGGAGATTAAGGCCCTTTTACAGGATCCCGACCAGAAACGTGAGGTTCATGAGGAGGCTTTCTACCATTATCTTTCATTCCTGACCGCGCCAGCGCCTCAAACTCTGTTTGACGGCATCAAGAAGTTACCCTGCGGAACATGGCTCAGGGTAAAAGAAGACGGAGAGATTCAGGAGCATAAGTACTGGGATGTATGGGATTACACTAAACCATTGATAAACGTTTCAGAGAATGATATTTCAGAAATGCTTCTTGCTGAGTTGCGAACGTCTGTAAAGCTGCGCAAGGTCAGCGACGTTCCTGTGGGTGTTTTTTTATCCGGAGGCATAGATTCCAGCACGAATGCAGCTCTATTTTCAGAAGGTGAAGGTGGGCCTGTCAAGACTTTCACAATCGGATATAAAGGCGAATACCGGACATATAAAAATGAATTGGATTACGCCCATCTTATGGCCAATAAAGTCGGGGCCGAGTACCACGAGCTACTGCTCACCATTGATGACTTGATTGAATTTCTACCGCACATGGTTCATCTTCAGGATGAGCCTATAGCCGATCCCGTATGTGTGCCTGTTTATTATGTTTCCAAGCTGGCACGCGACAACGGAGTTATTGTCTGTCAGGTGGGAGAAGGCGCTGACGAACTATTTTGTGGATATCCCGAGTGGAAAACCAAGCTCCAACTTCAAAGATACGATGACCTGCCGGTGCCGCGTTTGTTAAAAAAATTTGGCATTACCTGTCTGAGGCTCCTGGGCAGAGATCAAAGTTTTCCTTACGAATGGCTGCGACGCGGGGCTGAAGCCCTGCCTGTTTTTTGGGGAGGTGCGGAGGCATTTACAGAAGCGCAAAAGAAATGTCTGCTCACGCAACGTTTGCGAAAGCAATTCGTCAACTTGACCTCGTGGGATGTTCTAAACCCAATACGTCAACGATTTGAAGATAAAGCATGGGAGAAATCACACCTGAATTGGATGACATATCTTGATTTGAACATGAGATTGCCTGAACTACTTCTGATGAGGATTGATAAGATGAGCATGGGGGTAAGCTTGGAAGGGCGTGTGCCTTTTCTCGACCATAAATTTGTTGAGTTGGCAATGAGTATTCCTGAGGCGGTAAAAACCAAAAATGGCACCCTCAAATATATTCTAAAGAAATCAGTACGTGGATTAATTCCGGATGAACTTATTGACCGGAAGAAACAAGGCTTCGGCGTACCGGTTTATGAATGGTTCTTCGACAAACTGGGTAAAAAAACAAGAACAGAGCTTACTGACTTTTGTGATAAGACGGATTTTCTCAGCAGGGCTGAAGTCATGCGGCTTATTGATCAGGGCAATGGCCCACAGGTTTGGTATTTGCTTAATTTTGCATTGTGGTGGAAGGAATATATAGCGTGAAAGGCGAGATTAGTACTTTTATCGTTACCCGTGGCGGGGTTAAGCCGGCAATCGGGGCTTTGTCCCAAAGACTGATTAAATCCGATTTTGTTCGTAAAGTCGCAGAGACCTTTGGAACACGTATTCTTATGATTGGCATTGGGTTAGTTACCTCTGTGATTGTAGCCAGGATTTTGGGACCGGAGGGGCGGGGTCTTTATGCCGTAGCTGCTACCATCGGGGCCATCGGCGTGCAGTTTGGAAACCTGGGGCTGCATGCATCCAATACCTATTCTGTGGCAAGAGACCGTTCATTGCTACCTGCGTTGGTAGGAAATTCCCTTTTAATTGGTTTTGTATTTGGGGGTTTTGGGGCTGCTTTGGCCTGGGTAGTCTTTCATTTGTGGCCAAGGATTGCACCACTGCAAGGTCTGTTGTTGATACTCGGTCTTTCGTGGATTCCTCTTGGCTTGACCTATATGCTGTTCCAGAATCTTCTTCTTGGCATTCAGGACATACGAGCCTATAACAAGATTGAATTAATGAGCAATATCCTTAGTGTACTACTGATTGGTCTGTTAATAGTCGTCAGAATTGTTACTGTAGAGACAGTTTTCTGTGTAGGTTTGATTGTGTTAACCATTAGCCTCGGCTGGATATTTTTGCGGCTCAGCCGGAATATTAGCCGATTGCCTATGCCGTCCTTTGCGCTGTTTAAGGATAATATTCGCTACGGACTAAAAGCCTATCTCGCAGCTTTCTTTGCTTTTTTAGTACTGAGAGTTGATATGTTAATGGTCCAATACATGCTTGGTGCTGAACAGACCGGGTATTACTCTATTGCTGTTACGATGGCTGATATGATCTACATGCTTCCAGTTGTTGTAGGAACTATACTTTTCCCGACACTTTCAGCCATGCGGACAAAGCAGAAGAAATGGCAATATACTAAGAAAGTGTCTATCGTTGTCGGCATTGTAATGTTAATCGTGGCAGGTTTTTTATTTTTGTTGGCAGAACCTCTTGTGCGAATACTCTATGGACGAACATTTGTCCCTGCGGTGCCTGCGTTCATATGGCTGCTGCCTGGCATAGTTATGCTTTCCATAAATGTAGTCTTTATGAATTTTTTTGCTTCTACGGGGATGCCCATTATTACAGTATATGTACCGTGTGCCGCTGCAATTCTGAACATCGCCCTTAACATGAAATTAATTCCGTTGTTTGGTATTGTGGGAGCCTCGGTTTCTTCCGCTATTTCTTATGGCCTAATGCTTCTTTCGAGTGGTGCGTATATACTTTTCTCTCATAAAAGGAACATCGTGACATCGTGAATCTACTGTCATTTCGCGATTTCGACAAGGTATATCAGGAGACTGTGAACGCTGTGTTCAAATATTGGACCCCACAAATGCAGATGGAGATTGCGGCGCACTGTTATGGATGGAGGCCGGGCCGGTTCGATTTCAGAAATTATTTGCGGGCTTCTTCGCTCCGCTTTTATAAAGCATATCGTTCGTTCGCGGAAGAGGGAAAAGAGCAAACAATATGTGATATAGGTGGTTTCTGGGGAGTTTGGCCTGTGACGCTGAAAGCTCTTGGATATAAAGTGACAATGACCGAATCATTGCAATATTATAGTCATTCATTTGACAAACTATTCAACCATCTCAGGCACGCCGGGGTTAATATTATTGATTATGACCCTTTTCGCGAAGGAGTAGAGATGCCGGGAAAATTTAATATTATCACAGTTATGGCGGTTTTGGAACATTATCCGCATTCGCTCAAGATTTTTATGGAAAATATTGTTTCTATGGTGAATCAGCATGGGAAAATCTATATTGAGGTTCCTAATGTTGCATTTTGGCATAAGAGGATGAGACTTATGTTTGGTCAGACACCATTAGCCGAATCAAAAGATATTTATAAATCCGCCGTACCATTTATCGGGCATCATCATGAATTTACAATGGCTGAATTAAAGGATCTCGTGGATCTTAGTGGTCTATCAGTGATATCGGAAAAATTTTATAACTATTCCCCGGGTTGGTTGCCAACCCTTAAGATGTTGTTGAGGCATCCGATCCGATTCATGATTTTTTTACTAGTGAAGGACACTAGAGAATGCATTGCAGTGCTATGCAAGTTAAAGCATATTGAACATGAACAATCTGATTAACGAAAATATCTACGGTCATCTAAAACGTCTTCACTGGATAATTTCCCAAATAAATAAACAGGATACCATTGTTGAATTCGGCTGCGGCACAGGATACATGATTACTCGGGCACTGGCCAAGAAGGGATATAACATTATTGGCTTGGATACAGATAGGGAAAGTATTTCATTAGGCAAGGAGCTTTTCATAAAGGAGGGACTCGATCCTGATATTCTTAAGGCAATGGACATTGCTGAACTTGACTTAATGCCGGATGTTGTAATTGCGTCTGAAGTGTTGGAACACATTTCTGACGAGGAATTAGATAAAACTCTACATTTCGTAAGAAGCAGGCTGAAACAGGGTGGACTATTATTGGTTACCGTCCCTAATGGTTATGGCTGGTTTGAGATGGAAAGTTTTTGTTGGTTTAAGGTTGGGTTCGGCAAACTTCTCCCACCGAAAATTCAGGATCGTATAAAAATATATAAGCGAAGGATATTTGGAATACAGATTGAAGACATGACGCCGTCAACACTTTCTCCGTCTTCACATGTGCAACGCTTTACCTATAGCGCAATACGGGCTCTTTTACTTAGGAACGGGTTTGAGGTACTGGAAATGACAGGTTCTGTGCTTTTTGCCGGGCCATTTAGTAATTTGTTGTTTACCGGAATAGAGTCCGTGATGAGATTCAATGGCACGTTAGGCCGATGGTTCCCAAGGATGGCGGCAGGGTTTTTTATTAGTGCAATCAAAAGAGATTGATAAAGTAAAAGCGAGAATTGTTTGGGGCAGTACACCTGCTGGAACTACTTTTGGCGGAGGTGCAGAGCCGGGGACTAAAGAATTTTTTGAAAATGTTCTGAAAAAACGTTCTACCTATGAACTTCCGTTTCTTTTTGAATTGATCCCTTCCTCGTCGTTTCGTGGTATGAAAGTGTTAGAGGTGGGCTGTGGTGCCGGATATGACGCCTATGAATTTTGCAGGAATGGCGCTGATTATATAGGAATTGACATTGCCCCTGAAAATATCGAAAGAACAAAGAAGCATCTGTCTTTTTACGGCTATTTTCCGACCATCCTTGAGGGTGATGCTGAGAATCTTCAGTTTGAGAATGATGAATTTGATGTTGTTTTCTCAAATGGTGTTTTGCACCATACGCCGGACATAGAAAAAAGCTTTAAAGAAGCATATCGAGTATTAAAGAAAAACGGCGAATTCTGGGTAATTTTGTATCATAAGAATTCTTTTTTTTATTGGCTTACTTTGTTTTTGATTAGCCATATATTACTAATGGGATTTCTAAAAAGAAGCATTAGGGAGCGGTTATCTATGATTGAGTTTACAGCCAGCGATGAGCTTCCACTTGTTAACGTATACAGCCGCAGGATATTAAGAAAGCATCTCAAGAACGCTGGTTTCAATATCGAGAAATTATGGATAAGAAGACTAATAAGAGAAGATTTCCCTATGTCTTCTCTTCCGTATGTGGCAGGCTTTCTAAAAAACTTATGGCTGGCCATTCCGCAAAGGTGGCTTAATTTTTTAGGGAAACGATTTGGCTGGTATGTGATCGCTAGGGCAAGGAAGATGTAAACAATTATGCGGATTGTGTGTTTTACATTCAATCATCTTTTACCTGAAGCTGAAAGGTTTATAAAAGAGACATATAGTACCGATGGGTATGAGATATTGGATATTCGCAAGACTATATTGACCCCTTCTGCCCTTTTGTCTTGCTTGTTCAGAAGATCCGACATAAGGTTTGCATACATCCCAAGCATAAAATCAGGTGAAGCCTTGGATATCATAGGCGCACTCATATTTTTTTCCAGGGCTGAAAATAAATCTATCATCGACATAAACCGTAATAGAAAAGACGTTTACCTACCTGACGGTCTTAGATATCTCTCAGGTATTCTGGTTGATATATTTAGTTTCCCGCTTATATTTGTATTGATCTGGTTTAGACTGACGGTCTTAGAAAGATTCAGAACAAGCAGGCTTGAATTCACAGACAGAATTAAATCGATGTATTATCTCAGGACTGATTATGGAGCAGAGCCGAAAGCAGGTGGTTCTGTGGCACACACAACCGGGGTGCTAAAAGGGTTTTTACATTGGGGATACAACCCGGAATACTACGGCGCTTTCAGGATGAAGGCTGTAGAGGATATCGGTATTAAGATCGACTATTTTAAAAAGATCCGCTGGCTCCGGAACCTGCCTGAACTGTCATATATTAGTTTTTGTGAGGCACAGTATAGATATCTCAAAGGTCTCTGTTCGCAAAAAAAGCCGGGGCTAATCTACCAGAGATACTCCCTCGACAACTATTCAGGCGCATTTCTCTCGAAGAGATTTGAGATACCGTTTATCCTCGAATACAACGGCTCTGATGTGTGGGTCGCGAAGAACTGGGGGACGCCTTTATTTTTTGAGAAAATGGCTGAAAAGATAGAGATTGCAAATTTGAAAGCTGCTGACTTGATAGTGGTGATCTCAAATGCGTTGCGAGACGAACTTTTAAAAAGGGGGATTCAGGCAGATAAGATCCTCGTTAATCCAAATGGAGTTGACGAATCGAAATATCGTCCGGAAATTGAAGGCAAGGCAATAAGAGATAAATACCAACTGGGCGAGAAGACCGTTATAGGATTTATAGGTACGTTCGGAAAATGGCATGGTGCGGAAGTTCTTGCAGAGGCAATAAAAGTAGTCATTAAGGCGAGTCACAATATCCAGTTTTTATTTATTGGCGATGGGATTACTATGCCTATGGTAAAAGAGATTGTCAGGAGGGACGACGTGTTCCGGTATGTTACCTTTACAGGTTTGGTACCTCAGGATGAAGCACCTGAATACCTTGCTGCTTGCGATATACTTGTTTCACCTCATGTACCTAACCCGGACGGCACCCCTTTCTTCGGGTCTCCCACAAAACTCTTTGAATACATGGCCATAGGTAAGGCTATCGTTGCAAGTGATCTGGATCAGATAGGAGAAGTTCTTGAGCATGAAAAAACTGCATGGATGGTAAAACCTGCTGATGTTAAGGATTTGGCGGGAGGCATAATCAAGCTTGTCGACGATGAAAAACTAAGGATTCGACTTGGACGGAACGCGAGGGAAGAAGTGGTTGCAAAATACACTTGGACGGAGCATGTCAGAAAGATTTTAAAGGCTCTTGAAAGAGTGATGGGAGAGGAAGACTAATGAAATGCGTCATTCCCGTGAAAACGGGAATCCATAGAAAATAGATGAAAAACTTTAACCTTTGTGAGAAGCCTGGATTCCTGCTGGAGTTTATCCCGTAATTGATACGGGGCAGGAATGACAGACTAAGTGAAGGTATTTATAAGACACCGCGCTAAGAATAGAAATTGGACCGGTTATTAATGGATAACCTAAAAAAATTAATAGAGGAATACTGGCAGAAAAATCCTTGCGGCACACAGTTTGCCAGGAGTAAAGAAGACACCAAGCAATACTTTTCTGAGATAGAAGAACATCGTTATACTGTGGAACCTTTTATCCATAATTTTGCACAATTTAATAAGTGGCATGGTAAAAGGGTACTTGAGGTGGGTATTGGATCAGGGACCGACCATATACAATTTGGCAGGGCAGGCGCGCTGATAACAGGGATGGACATTACACCTGCTGCTATAGAGCTTACTCAAAAGAGATTCGAACTCGAAGGACTGAAAGCAAATGTTTTGCAAGCTGATGCCGAGTTCCTTCCTTTCAGAGATGAAAGTTTTGATTTCATATATTCCTGGGGTGTAGTTCATCATACTCCGGACACACAGAAGGCTATTGATGAAATTTATCGAGTCTGTAAAAAAGGGGGAAAGATTTGCATTATGATATATCACAGGTATTCAATTTTAGCCTTTGCCTTATACTTTTATTATGGATTCTTGAGAGGGAAGCCGTTCAGGACAATCAGAGATGTTCTTTCTAATCATTTAGAGAGTCAAGGGACAAAGGCTTATTCGACCAGAGAAGCAAGAAGAATGTTCCGAAAATTCAAAGATATTGATATAAAACTGATTCTGACACCCTATGATAAAAATGCAGTTCGGCCAAAAATATTAAGGAAAATGTTGTCTCCAATATTAAACAACTTGCCATCGAGTCTCGGATTCTTTATGGTTGTACAGGGCAGAAAGTAGTTCTGTTGGATTTAAAATTTGACTAATGATAACTTGATAACAAATGTCTGTTTTATTGTCATTCCGGACTTGGTCGGGAATCCAGGATTTCCTATGAAAACAGGAACCTATCATTCTTGTATAGTTCCCTGCTTTTGCAGCGACGGCTTCTGGATTCCTGCTTGCGCAGGAATGACAAGAATTCAACGAAATAGGGGACATTAATTTTACAGGTATCAATAATGGCTACAGGTTACACCGTCTATATCAAAAGACTTCTTTCTTTGCCTCCTCATATTTCAGCAAAAAAAATTTTGGCTTTTTTCAGGACATTTATCAATTCAAAAATTGAGAAGGTCAAGGTTCAGACTTTTGGAGCAGGTATCAATGATAAGGAATTCTCGGTATCCGTAGTTTTACAAGAGGGAATAGAAAATGTTATTGAAGAATTTAAATCAAAATTAAATGTCATTCTGCCAGAGCGTAACTCGATTGATTTTAAGAATATTTTTAAACAGAATACTGAAGAAGCCGGGAAGATAATAACTGGTGCAGATAAGGTATATGAGCACAAATTTGACCTGCTTGGTAGTGGAGAGGTATTCCTCGGAGAAAATATTGACTGGCATACCGACTTTAAAACAGGTTATAGATGGAATTTGAAAAAGTTTTATAAGGATATTGAAATCCCCTATGGTAAGGGGGATATAAAAGTGCCATGGGAACTTTCCAGATTTCAGCACCTTACTCTTCTCGGACAGGCATATTGGATTAGTAGTGATGAAAAATACACATCTGCGTTTGTTAATCAGATAACAGATTGGATAAAAAAGAATCCATTAAAGCGCGGCCCTAATTGGGCGTGTACCATGGATGTGGCTATAAGAGCTGCCAACTGGCTTATCGCATGGGAATTTTTCAAAGTATCACGCTTGATTAATGAAGAGTTTATAGTTTTATTTTTAAAAAGTTTATTATCACACGGCAGGTTTATAAGATCACATCTTGAATATTCGGGAGGTCTGACATCGAACCACTACTTATCGGATATTGCAGGTCTTTTTTTTATAGCTGCAATGGTTCCTGAGTTTAAAGAATCCGGGGGGTGGCTTGCCTTCTCAAAAAAAGAACTGGAAACTGAGATGTTGAAACAGGTTTACCCTGACGGATACGACTTTGAAGCATCTACGTGTTACCACAGACTTGTACTTGAACTATTTTTTTATCCAGCCTTACTGGGCAAGAGAATCGGGGTAGGATTTTCTGAAGAATACAATTCCCGCTTAAAGAAAATGTTTGAGGCAATCCTTTATCTTATTAAGCCTGATGGTAAAATGCCTCAAATCGGAGATAATGACAATGGAAGATTTTTACGATTTGAGGGGCCAAATAAAGAGATATTGGATATGCGATATCTCTTGCCATTGGCATCAGTATATTTTGGCGACGCTCAATTTAAAGTATTTTATGATGATAACGAAGACAGGCTTTCAGATCACGTCGTTCCTATTTTATGGAATTTTGGATTGCAGGGATTAAAACTATGGCAAAATATGCCGGCTATGGATAACAGAGAGTTGGGAAGTAAGCCATTCCCAAACGCTGGATGGTATGTAATAAGAAACAAAAGTGACTATTTTATTATTTCATGTGGTTTAAATGGACAGAATGGCAATGGAGGGCATGCTCATAATGACAAATTATCCTTTGAGTTATCCGTAAATGGTTCAGACGTAATCGTGGATCCGGGGAGTTATGTGTATACTCCGGCCCCTGCATTAAGAAATGAATTACGCTCTACAAAAAGTCACAATACCATAATGCTTGACGATAAAGAACAAAATGAGTTTCGGGGAGATCTGCTGTTTGTCCTACCCGATGATACGAGGGCTATCTGTAAAAACTGGCGTGAAAATGAGTCGAAGACAATATTTGAGGGCGCACATTATGGTTATCAAAGGTTGAAAAACCGGGTGGTGCATGAGCGGTTGATAGTCTATAATAAAAAAAGGAGAGAATATTGTTTTGAAGACAGGTTATCCGGAACAGGGGCAGCAGAACTAAAACTTTATTTACATTTTGCGCCGGGTCTTGTCCCGCAATGTTTTTTTGAGACAGAAATTCGTGTAAGAAATAATATGATCAATATAGCTATCGAGTTTCCTAATATTTTAACCGTGGTTATTGATGACTATTTATATTCTCCTTCTTATGGCATGGTGCAAAATGCAAAAAGAGTTGTTCTATCTAACAAGGTCACGCTGCCATACAACTTACAATGGAAGATCAACCTAAATGTTGAATAAAAAGGAGGTAGATATACTGAAGAACTACTGCAAAGTGAAATTTTATTGTGATTTACATAAATGCAGTGTACAGGAAGGCTGGCAGGCCAGTCCGAAGGGCGTAAAGGTGTCACTGGAAGGTCTTTTTCAGCACATCTACCTTCTATATCAAAAGCAAGTTTTACAACGTTAGGGTTAAAACCGGCTTAGGAGTATGGAAATATTAGAGGGCAAAAAAGTGGTATGCATAATGCCTATCCCTATAATTCCACTTATAGGTACATCTATAAGGTGTATGAGGCAAATCAGAGGTTTAATTGAAAATGGAATGGAGGTTACACTTCTCTGTCCGGAGATCATGGAACCCGATGGGAAAAACAAACTCTCCGATCCATTTTTTGAAGGGGTAAAAGTTTTATCAATATTACCTAACAATAAAAATGCAGTCTTACGGGAACTGGTAACCCTGGTTGTTTCGAGGAGAAAAATAAAACGTATTTTAAGAGAACTGAAACCTGATATTGTTCATGTTCATAACCCGCCGGACACGATGCCTTTTGTGGCATCACTTGCGTGTTCTTCAATGAAAATACCAATGATTTATGACATCCATGATGCTGCGCTGGAAACTATCAGCGCTGTTGAATTCAATCCAATATTAAAACTGTTATATCTGAGAATGGCCTTATTTTTTGAGAAGCGGGCAGTAAAAGTAAGCAGCGGCTTACTTTTCGTCAGCGAAACAGCAAAGAAATCTTTTGTTGAGACTCGGAGATATTTAAAACATTATCTCGATGATATTCATATTGTTGTTATGAAGAATACGGATCCAGCGTACAGCGAAATAAAACTTAACGAAAACCGGGAGACAGAAAAATATATTTTCTATTCAGGAACTCTCTATTCAAATCTCATAGGACTTGAAGAGTTCATTGACGCATTCGCCGAAGTCACAAAAGAAGTGGAGATAAAATTTCTGATTGCAGGAGACGGCCCATATAGAGCAAGGCTTATGAAATATGTGGAGCAACGGGGACTTACTGACAGAGTACGATTTTTGGGATTCGTTGACAGGTGGGATATTAAAGATAGTATTATTAAAGCGAAATTGTGTGCTATTCCCTATAGAGATACGCCTATAACGAGGATTACGTTGCCTCACAAGGTGTTTGAGTATATGGCGTACGGTAAAGCTATAATCTATCCGGATTTCCCAGGTTTTGCCGAGATTTTAGAGTCCGATAATTCCGGGAAGTATGTATCGGGAGACAGGAACGACCTCGTAGAAACCTTAAAGAAGTTTTTGAGTAACGATAAATTGAGAGAGAAAGTGGGTAAACATAATAAGGATCTTCTTAAACGCATTTCGTTTGAAACTGAGTTATCAAAGATGATTTCATTATATGAAGGGTTGCTCAGTGCAGTCTGAATATTGCGACTATCTAAGACAAAGAAGCCCTGCCAGCATTCTTCTCCGCAAATTGTTTTTTTTACCCATTGCGAAATATTTTTCCGGCCGTGTTCTCGATATCGGTTCGGGCATAGGAGAATTCCTGGAATACTACACTGATTCTATTGGAATAGACATTGACAGGGATTGTGTTACTTTCTGTAAATCGAAAGGGCTTAATTGTCTTCACGCTGATGTTTATAAAATTCCATTTGATGATAATTCTTTTGACGGTGTGTTGCTGAATAATATATTAGAGCATCTCGAAAAACCTGGTGATGCGTTTTTAGAAATAAAAAGGGTTTTGAGAAATGATGGCAAACTTTTGATAGAGCTTCCAGGGGNAAAAGGTTTTTATTATGATAAAACACATGTAAAATTCTGGGGGAAAAAAGAGATCGTTGATTTTCTTGAGAAATGGAGCTTTAAAGACATAAGGGCAAAATTTTTTCCTCTGCCTTTTGAGTTTGCGGGAGATATTCTTACTCATAACAAATTAAGGGTATTCGCTAATAATTCAAAAAAGGATATATTACATAATGTCATCGAAAAGCAGAGGATGATTAATGAAGGAAATAAGACAACGTATGGATAATCTTGCAATAATAATCCCAGCTTATAATGAGGCAGGAAGGATTGGTTCAACTATTGCTAACATCAGGAAATTCAGTAATGCGGATATTATTGTTGTTAGCGATGGCTCAACAGACAATACTGTTAATGAGGCAAGCGAGGCAGGTGCGATCGTAGTGGAACTCCCCTTTAACCTAGGTTATGGTGCAGCGCTTCAGACAGGCTTCAAGTATGCATTGAAAATGGGATATAAATTTGCTGTTCAGATGGATTCTGATGGTCAGCATGATCCAATGTCAATTAAAACACTCATTGAACCAGTGATTGCTGATGAGGTTGACGTTGTAATAGGTTCAAGATTTCTTGATAAAGGAAACTACAAGGCGCCATTTGTGAGAAAGATGGGAATGTACTTCTTCGGCATCATCACATCAGTCTTAACCGGAAGAAGGATAACAGATTCCACCTCTGGTTTTCAGGCATTGAACAAAAAGGTGATGG
>JGI11641J44799_10000188_pt1 | contig 17526 bp, 18 predicted proteins | sample WetSurSiteA1Bulk_FD_44799 | JGI IMG/M metagenome (IMG submission 44799) | reverse complement strand
TTCTATGGCTTGAAGTCTCATTAAAAAACACCGAAATCGCCGGAGACATGCGAATCCTGGCAGTTATTCGGGATATATCGGAACCTAAGAAAGCTCAGGAGCTTATCATGCAAAGCGAAGAAAGGTTCCGCTCCATTATTCAGTACCTGACGGACATTATCTGGATTGTTGACGAAAAGATCACCATTACTTACGAGTCCCCTTCAAGCTGGCAGGTACTCGGGTATCCTGCAGGCTATCTCATCGGCAGAAGTGGTTTTGAGGTTGTACATCCCGACGATTTGCCCCTGGTTTCGAAGGAGCTGAAGGACGTATTCCGGAATCAGAATGATCATTTGCCGACAGAATTCAGGGTAAAACATGCAAAAGGTCATTGGCTCTCCCTGGAGGTTATTGCCAATAATATGCTCAATCATCCGGCTATAAAAGGCATTATTATCACCGGACGTGATATTACGGAACGTAACCGGGTTGAAAAAGCATTGACGATCAGCGAGTTCAAATTCCGGAATATTTTTAACAACAGTACGGATGCTATTATCATTGTGAGCAGCAACTATTCATTTCTGGAAGTAAATGATGTATTTTTAGACACTACCGGTTATACCCTGGAAGAAACTAAAAAGATCAGACTCAACGATATCATCACAGATCCCTATCTTCCCCAACTGGCAGAAAAACTGGTCAAGATCTTTCAACAGGAATACCATCCGGCCTTGGAATGTGAAATCAAATGCAAGTCAAAACGTACTTTCCCGGCAGAAATTAATAGCAAACTTATTGAATTTGAAGGAGAAAAGGCTCTGATCTCTGTTGTCAGGGACATTACCGAAAGAAAGCAAATGGAAATCAGGATACTTGATACCATCATATCGACTGAAGAGCGGGAACGGGAAAAATTCGCACGGAATCTGCATGATGAACTTGGACCTTTGCTTTCAAGCATAAAAATGTATGTGAATTCTCTTGAGTCAACAACTGAAAAAAACAAACACGATTTCATCATCACCCAGCTTAAGAATATCCTTACCGAAGTCATTCAAAGTACCAAAGAACTGTCAAACGACTTAAGCCCTCATGTATTGGCCAATTATGGCTTTCTTGCCGCTTTGGAATGGTTTATTAATCAACTAAAGCCGCATATAACCATCTATCTTGAAACAAATCTCAAGGAGGAACGGTATTCCAGTTCACTCGAATTATCCATGTACCGAATTATCAAAGAACTGATCAACAATACCCTGAAACACGCCCATGCCAGTGCAATCACGATAAAACTCCACCTGATTCTCAAGTCAATTCACCTGATTTATGCGGATAATGGTACCGGATTTAAGGAAAACTGGCAGGATAATATTGAATCCATGGGAATGGGAATGTCGAACATCATTAGCAGGTCAAGACTGATGAATGCCACCAGCAAATTTTTCAACAACGCTCCGAATGGGATGTCCTTCGAAATGGAAGTTCCGGTGGATTAATGAATTTCTGTTTTATTTCCTTTTTCATATCTTTAAACAATGGACAAACCTGGCATTATTATCGTTGACGATCATCGGCTGTTCCGGAGCGGATTAAAGTACATCATTGATGAATCAGGCAAGTATCAGGTCATAGGCGAGGCTTCTAACGGGATTGAGTTTCTTGAACTTTTAAAAGACATAACCCCGCAACTGGTGGTCATGGATATCAATATGCCCGTTATGGATGGTATTGAGGCCACAAAACAGGCGCTTCAGATATATCCTGATTTGAATATCCTGATTCTGTCCATGTATGGTGAAATGGAATATTATAACACACTCCTTGATTTGGGCATTAAGGGCTTTGTCCTCAAAGAAGCCGATAACGAAGAATTCTTTCTGGCCATCAACAGGATACTCTCCGGTGGATCATATTTTTCGCAGGAATTGCTGTTAAACATCATCCGCAAAAAAAACCTGGCTGAACCCGTTAAACTTTCACGCCGCGAAAAGGAAATCCTGGAATTAATCGGCCAGGGTCTTTCCAATCAGGAAATTTCCGTAAAACTATCACTCAGCCAGCGGACCGTTGAAAGGCACCGGACAAACCTGCTTGAAAAAACCGGTTCCAAGAATTCCGTACGCCTGATTATATATGCTTTGAAGAACAACCTGATTTCCATTGAGGATGATGATAACCGTCGGTAAATACGTATTTTAATTGGCTAAATACACGTACCCTTTATTAAGTATAAACTAGGCAACTTTAAGTAAAATCTACCCTGTACCGTAACATTACTGATACTATATTTGCATGATGATTATAGCTTGATGAAGGTTATTATTACAAGATACTAAAGATAGGGTTTGGTTGGATTTAGGTAGGAAAGCGGGGAGTTGGTTTTACTAGCTTCCCGCTGGATTTTTATACTTGGGCGAGTGTAGGCGTGAATTAGAATTGATATGCTGGCATATATTGAGGTTTTATTTATATATTTAAATTAATTATCAGAGGAACTTAGTGTATTGCAATGGCAGATCAGTCAGTCAGGATGAAGATAGTTAATAGCGCCCGGTATGAAAAAGCTGAAAATATTGATTGTTGATGATAATCCTCATTTTGTCAATGCTCTCAGGTTCATGTTGCTTGATTATTTCGAGGATAGGATTGACACTATTCTTACAGCCTCCGATGGCCAGGATTGCTTAAATCAATTAAGGAACAAGGTTTGCGATTTTGTTTTCATGGATATCAATATGCCAGTCATGAACGGCATAGAAACCACGCGGCAGGCTACCATCCTTTACAGGAACCTCATCGTTGTCGCTGTTTCCTTTCATTCCGAAATGAAATACGTTGTACAGATGATCGAAGCAGGTGCACGAAGTTATATCATTAAGGATGAGATCAGCCGGGAATCCCTTGAAAAAGCGCTGGCCATTGAGTATACTTTCTGAATTGCACCGGATACCTGGGTTATCCTGGTTTGAACTTATGAACCTGGCTTGTCTTAAAAAGGTTAATAACTAGTTTATTCCGCCAGGATTTTGTATCCCCAAAAGAAGTATTTTTAATTGAAAATGCAAGCTGATATGGCTCCAGGAATAAAAGAAACTTTGTTTACTCCTTCGGTTAAAGTGCTGACCGATGAACACCGTATTGTTATCTCTGGACAATCGAAGCTGGAAGACCCGACTCCATTCTATGAAGAACTTATCAAAGTGCTCGATGAGAGCATCAATGAATTCAAAACTCATGCATCCATTGATTTTTTACTGAGTTATCTGAATTCTAGTTCTTCAAAATGGTTGTTTCATATTCTGAAGGGTATACAGGTTAAGTTTCAGGGTAAAAAGATCATTACCATTAACTGGTATTATGATGAAGATGACGACAGCATGCTCGAAGCGGGAGAAGTATTCCAGTCTTTGTTGAGCCTGCCTTTTAATTTACTGGAATCTGATCGTTGAGGGCAAAGAACGGGCCAGAATATTCCGTTTAGTTTCCTGCAATCACTCATAATTTTTTCTTGAATTAATGGTTTAATAGTCTACATTAATAATTAAACCAATAAAACATATGTTCAGAAAATTGTTTTCACTCGTATCTGTTACACTGTTCTGCTCTCTTCTTCCCGCGCAGGAATCCATCAATCGTAGCCTTAATTCCTTCTCCGGTTTGGTAGTAAGCGACCGGGTGATTGTTCGCCTGGTGAAATCAACCAAAGAATCGGCCAATATCAAGGTGCAGGGTATTGATGCCACTGCCGTTAAAACGGAAATTGCTAACAACAAGCTTTCCATCAGCGTTTATGGAGAACCTTTTACCAAAAAAAAGGTGATGGTCACCCTGAATTACGTCAACATAAAAAATATTGAAGTAAATGGAGGAGCCGATGTCAGCACATCCTCACTTTTTAAGGCTGATTCTTTGCAGGTTGACTTAAAAAGCGGGGGAATGCTTTATCTGGATGCAGATATTGAATACCTTTCAGGCAAAGTAATTGAAGGTGCCATTCTCACCGCCGAAGGTTATGCCACCAGGCAGGATATAGTCGTGGCAACATCCGGCACCTGGTCCGCCTTTGATCTTGAAAGCGAAATAGTAAAAGTAAAAGTTTCTTCAGGAGGCAAAGCAAAAATCAATGTTGAGAAGGAATTGAATGCCGATGCCAGTTCCAAAGGCTTTGTCTCTTACAAGGGCAATCCGGCAAAAATCAACCGTACTGTGAACTCAGGAGGGACCATTTCTGTTTATGAACCATAGTATCATACCTGGTTCAACCATATTAACCGCTCACCGTATCCATTGATGAATCCTATACAGACTGAAGGTCCGGAACCTGTAGTACTTCTGAACAAAGTGTCCAAGCATTTTAAGGAGGTTACAGCTGTTGATTGCCTGTCATTTAATATCAGGAAAGGAATGTTTCTGGCATTGCTGGGCCCAAATGGGGCAGGTAAGACCACACTGGTAGAGATGATCGAGGGTTTGCAAAAGCCAGATTCGGGTGAAATCCTGCTCTTCGGGAGAAAATGGCAGGGAAATGAGGACTTTTTGCATCATCAGTTGGGAATATCGCTGCAGGAAACCCGGTTTATTGACAAACTGACCGTTAAAGAGACCCTCCGGCTTTTTGCCAGTTTCTACGGACTTGAAAAAAACCGGGTCGAGGAAGTGATCTCCCTTACAGGACTTGAGGAGAAGCATAGGACTTTCACGGTTAATCTTTCCGGAGGTCAACGTCAGCGACTTGCTCTGAGTATTGCCTTATTGAACAGACCTTCCCTCCTGCTCCTTGATGAGCCTACCACAGGTCTTGACCCGGCTTCACGCAGGGAACTCTGGCATATCCTGCTTTCCCTGAAAAAGGATTTTGGGACCACCCTGATCCTCACTACCCATTACATGGAAGAAGCCTCATTTTTATGTGATGAAATTGTCATCATGGATCATGGACGCATCCTTGCAAAAGGTAGTCTTGAACAACTGCTTTGCGAACATGACAAAGGCGAGATCATGGAATTCTCATTACAGGAAAGACCTGAAAGTATAGACCTTTCATTAAATGGCAATGTGCGTGAATCAACCTGGGACAGTGAATCACGTAAGGGCTGGCTCCTGGTAAATGACATTGTTGCAAACATCGATGGATTCATGAATTACATTGCCAGGAACAATTATCATCTGACTTCCTTTGAATGCCGCAAAATGACCCTTGAGGATTTATTTATTTCACTTACCGGTAGAAAACTGAGCGATGAAACATAACCTGCAATCACTCTGGCAACTTATCTCCATTAATTATAAGGAGTTTGTCCGTGAACCCGGAATTCTCTTCTGGTCACTGGTATTTCCGCTGGCCATGGCCTGGGTGCTCGGAATAGCTTTTTCAAAAAAGACAGAAATTATACAGCATATTGCCTATGTAAAAAGTAATGAGAAAACAAACAGCAGGCTTGCTGAATTCCTTGAAAGTTCAACTCACATAAGTCGCGAGAGATTGTCCGGTGCAGAATATAAGGTAATCATCCCCACCAAAATGGGAAAGCTTTCCTTTCATTTGATACCGGCGACCATGGATAGCGCCGTACTTATGATTAAAAGAGGCCAGGCTACACTGGTGTTACAGGATAATACGGATAGTTTATTTTACTATTTTGATCCTCAAAGTGCTGACGCACGGTTCAATTATGTTGCGCTTTCTTCAGCAATCAACCATGAACCCATAATCTATGATTCCGCCTCGGTGAAGACCCTCAGCCAGCTCGGGACAAGATATATCGATTTTTTAATCCCGGGCCTGTTGGCCCTGGGAATCATGAATGACTTCCTCTGGGGCATCGGATATGGGTTGATTGAAACCAGGTCAAAAAAACTATTAAGAAGAATGGTCGCTGCACCCATGAAAAAATCCCTGTTTATTCTCTCTCATTTTTTTGCCCGAATTACATTGGCTGTTTTTGAAGCTGTTGTTTTACTGGTTTTTTCATGGATATACTTCCGTACACAAATTCAGGGAAGCATCACAGCCCTAATTCTGGTTTTTCTGGCCGGAAGTTTTTGTTTTTCCGGGATATCCATTTTAATAGCATCCAGAACTTCCAGCTCAAGGATCGGCAATAGTCTGATCAACGTGATAACCATGCCTATGATGATTCTATCCGGAATCTTTTTCAGCTACCACAATTTCCCTGACTTTATCATTCCGGTCATACAGAAGTTACCTTTAACCATGCTGGCCGACAGTATTCGGAGTATCATGATAGAAGGGAGCGGGCTGCTGGAAAATTTGACTGAGATCCTGTTTCTCTCAGGCCTGGGTACCGTTTGTTTTATAATCGGGATCAGAATCTACAAATGGTATTGATTATTTCAGCAGGGCCGCAGCTGTTTTCAGGTCAACGGGGTAAGTGATCTTGATGTTTTCAGGATTCCCCTCCACAAGGTTAATCGTGTAACCCAGCGTTTCTACCACACCTGCATCATCTGTAAAAGACGTCCTGTAATCCTGGGAATAAGCCTTCTTTAATATTTTGCCCCAAAAAACCTGTGGGGTCTGGATCAATCTGTAACAAGTCCGGTCAACCTGCAAGCTCCCGTTTTCATTTAGCGCTCTCATGGTTTCCGGTATTTCAATGCAGGGAACTGCATTACCTGTTTTATAGGCCGATTGAAAACATCTGTCAATTGTCATTACACTGACAAGCGGCCTGACGCCATCGTGCACGGCAACAAGACAATCGTCGGGGATTTCAGAAAGATTATTTTTGACCGAATGAAACCGGGTATCACCTCCAGGTCTGATTTCATGCCTGATCCTGAACTGGTATTCACCGCATAGTTTTTCCCAGGTCCAGATCTGTTCCTCCGGCAAGATCAGCATGATCCGCATCTGCTGATCATACCGGAAAAAAACATCAATGGTATGCATTAAAATAGGAAATCCCCTTAACAACATGAATTGCTTGGGAATTTCTGAATTCATCCTTTTCCCGGATCCCCCGGCAACAATTAACGTCATTTTCTCCACGATCACAAACAGGTATGTAATTATTGTCCTAAATTTACAAAAAGCAAAGGATTTTTCCCCGACAAGAAATTAATTATACACAAGGCCATGATCAGCAAAGAAACATTTCATTTCTTAAAGGAATTGAAAGCCAATAATTCCAAAGAATGGTTTGATGAAAACCGCTCATTGTATACTGATTTGCGCAATCAATTTGAGCACTTTATCAATGTAGTGATCGCTGAAATAAGTCTGTTTGACAAGGAGTCTGCCCTTACCACCGCCAAGGCTTCAATTTTCAGGATAAACCGGGATATCAGGTTTTCAAATGATAAAGATCCGTATAAGACAAATTTCGGTGCGTTTATCGCCAAAGGAGGACGCAAGGGTATCCATGCGGGATATTATATTCATGTCGAACCCGGTGAATGTTTCCTCGCAGGAGGTATCTACATGCCTTCGGGCCCTATGCTGAAAGCCTTGCGCGAAGAGATTTATGAAAACATTACGGCATTTAAGGCTATCCTTCATGCTCCATCTTTTATGAAACACTTTGGCGGCCAGTTGTGGGGAGACAAACTGACCTCGGCACCCCGGGGATTCCCAAAAGATTTCCCGGATGTTGAATATCTGAAGTATAAGCACTATACCGTGGCCAAAAATGAACCTGACCATATTTACTGGCACCCTTCGTTTATTGATGAAGTAAGGGAAGTTTTTAAAGCCCTGGAGCCATTTAATACTTTTCTGACCCGGGCTGTTGAGGAAGTTGAGCAAAATTAAACGGAACAGACTGACAGCTGTCAGAAGAGCTTTTTAATCTCAGCTGCTTTGAGAACGATATGCACGATCTCCTCAATGGAGAAGGTCATGCAGTTAAAAGTTATATCAAACCTTGTATAATCTGAATCCTTGCCCTGGAAGTACTCACGAAACTCTTTTCGCTTTTTATCAACCTCAATGGCGGTTTTACGGGCCTCGTCTTGTGAAAGATGGTAGTTCTCGGCAACCCGAACGGTTCTCCATTCCAGAGGTGCTTCAAGCATAATGTGCAGCGATCTGGGAATATCATGTGTGATGGCAACACCACCCCGGCCAACAATGATCACATGGCCTTCATGAGCTATGTTGCGGATTACCTTGGCAATGGTATTCCTGATCTTTCTTTCACTTTTGTAATACTTATTAAACTGGGCAGAGATGATGTTGTCAACCACGCTCTTCTGCTCATAATTGAAAACATATTTAATTTGTTCCGGATCAACTTCAAGAGTTCTGGCCGATTCAGCCATGATCTCCTTTGTGACGTACCTCCACTTTATATCCTTCCCTTTAACAACAAGTTTTCGGGTAAGCTCTTCAGAAAGCCTGGCTGCAATTATCTTCGAGGGACATCCATACTCCCTTGAAATTGTAATTACCGGCCCTGGTTCTTCTTTGAAGCGTAAATCTTCATGAATCCGATCAGATGTATACTTCAATAAATCAATATTCATGGCACCAATAACATTTATCTGCTCAATTCATAAATATACGCATTTTTTTTCAATTATCCACGGGTAAAAGGGACATTGTTGATGCATAAACTGCCCAGAGTCAGAAATGTAATTAATACATGCAGATCTCAGGAGGATCTTTAAAATCTCTTATTTTTGCATGCAAATCAGATATTATGATCGCAACTGCCACGATTGAAACATTGAAGTCCGCTGTTCGGAACATTCCTGATTTTCCGGTGAAGGGGATTCAGTTTAAGGATATTACTACTGCAATTAAGAGGCCAGAATTGTTGCATCTTATCGTTGATGAGATTGCAGGGTATTACCAGAAAAAGGGTGTTACAAAAGTTGTGGCAATCGAATCACGCGGTTTTATCACTGGCGGCGCCCTGGCTTATAAACTTGATGCGGGACTGATACCTGTCAGAAAACCGGGTAAACTTCCGGCGGAAACTTATTCAAAGACTTACGATCTCGAGTACGGGCAAGATGCCCTTGAAATTCACCGGGACGCCCTTCAACCAGATGATATCGTGCTGTTGCATGATGACCTTCTGGCTACCGGCGGTACTGCCCTGGCAGCAGTTGAATTGATAAAACTCTTTGACGTCAGGCAGATTTACTTTAGCTTTATTATTGAACTTGACTTCCTGAAGGGTAGGCAAAAACTTTCCCCTCCTTTTGATGTCAGGTCAATTATCCATTTTTAGATCTGGAAAAATCATCTGCCTATGCTTATTCACAGTAAGATGAAATTGGCGGAGGTCATTCACCTCAATTATCATTTGCTTCAAATCATTTCACGGTTCGGGATAAACCTGGGTTTTGGCGATAAATCCATCGAACATGTTTGCAGGGATTATTTTATCGATGTGGATTTTTTCCTTGAAATACTGAATTCCTATCACAACAAGGATTACTTTCCTCAAAAACATCTGCAAGGGTTTTCAGTGGGATTGATCGTTGAATATCTGCGAAAATCGCATGAATACTACCTGCATACGAAAATACCGGAGATTGAACAATTGTTACAAAGGCTGTCCGATTCTTATCCTGAAGAAACCAGGGAAACCTATCAGCTGATCGATAAATTCTTCACCGGATATAAGCTTGAGCTGTCCGATCATATCCAGCGCGAAGAACACAAGGTTTATCCATATGTATTTTCTGTGGAAAATGCTTATCTGGCCAGGAATCCTACCGTGGAAATTGTAAGCAGCATACACAATTACTCCATGGATGATTTTGAAGAAGAACATGATAACGTTGAAGATAAACTATATGATCTGAAAAATATCCTGATTAAATATCTCCCATTGCCGGCAGATCCTCGGCTTTGCCAGGCAGTGCTGTTTGAACTTTTCCGGTTGGAAACCGATTTGAATGATCATGCCAGAATTGAAGACAAGGTTTTAGTGCCCAAGGTGAAGTATATGGAAAAATGGATCCTTGAGCATTTCAATGCCTGACCCCTATGGAATCCATACACGTTATCATTGCCGACCTTTCACAGCTTACACGTACAGGTGTTTCCGCCATCCTAAGACAGTTTGGCTATCCTACTTCTTGCCGGGAAATCATGCATCCTGACCGTCTGACGGACTACGTATTCAAGAATCACAACACCCTGTTGATCATCAGCAATTCATTCATCAGCAAGTGCTCCTCCGACCAATTGCGAAATTTAACGGCCAGGACCCGATATCTTTTCAAAATTCTGATCCGTGATTCCGGTACGCTTCTGTTACCCATCCATACTTTTAATGAGATTATCGAACCTGAGGATAATGATAAAATTATTTTCAGAAAGCTGGAGAAACAACTTCAGGGCCTTTTGAAGCCGTTTACAGCCGGGATCGTTCAGGAAGAAATAAGTGACCGGGAAAAGGAAGTTCTTCGTCTTGTTGCGATGGGTTTTACCAACAAGGAAATTGCAGAGAAACTTTTTATCAGCGCTCATACTGTAATCACTCACCGAAAAAATATCACCTCAAAACTGGGTATTAAGACTATTGCAGGACTTACGGTTTATGCCGTCATTCATAAACTCATCTCACCCGATATTGTAAATTGAATGCCGTGGAAATTTCCTGGAACAGGTTTTTGATTCCTGCCGGTATGTTAATTTAAATTTGCAACTTTGAATGAAATTGATCATGCATAAGAACAGATATGATTGACAGGGCTACGATCGACAGGATCTTTGCTGCCGCTGATATTGTGGAAGTTATCGGGGAGTTTGTAAGCTTAAAAAGAACCGGGCAGAATTTCCGCGGTCTCAGCCCCTTCAAGAACGAGAAAACACCTTCCTTTTTTGTCAGCCCTTCAAAAGGTATTTTCAAATGCTTCAGCACAGGCAAAGGTGGCAATGTGGTGACCTTTCTGATGGAGAATGAGAAACTGTCATATCCCGAAGCATTGCATTACCTTGCCAAAAAATACAATATTGAGATTCTAGAGAAAGAAGAGACCCCACAGGAGAAGGAAATCAAGAATGAAAGAGAAAGCCTGCTTTCTGTGAATCAATTTGCCTGCCAGTACTTTATCGACGTACTTCACAGTCCTGAGGGCAAGGCCATCGGAATGAGCTATTACAATGAAAGGGGATTCCGGGAAGATACTATCCGCAAGTTTCAACTGGGTTATGCACGGGATGATAAGAATGCCTTTACCAGGACCGCAATAGATAAGGCTTATAAAATCGATTACCTCGTAAAAACAGGGCTTACTCTTCAACGAGAGAGTACCAGCTATGATAGGTTCCATGGCCGTGTTATGTTCCCCATTCACGGACTTAGCGGGCAGATACTTGGTTTTGCTGGTCGTGTCATGCGATCGGACGATAAAATTGCCAAGTATATCAACTCACCGGAATCAGAAATCTATCATAAAAGTGATGTTCTCTATGGCCTTTACTTTGCCAGACAGGCTGTCTTAAAAGCCGATAAATGCTATCTGGTTGAGGGATACACCGATGTCATCTCAATGCATCAGGCAGGCATTGAGAACGTGGTGGCTTCTTCCGGCACATCGCTTACCTTGGGACAGATCAGACTGGTAAAAAGATTTACCCATAATGTCACCATTCTTTACGATGGAGACGAAGCTGGCATAAAAGCTTCTGTTCGCGGAATTGACCTTCTGCTGGAGGAAGGACTTAATGTAAGGGTGGTTCTTCTTCCGCAGGGAGAGGATCCGGATTCATTTGCCCGGAAAAACAACGCCAACGATTTTACCGGCTTCATACTGGCTAACGAAACGGATTTTATTACTTTTAAAACCAATCTCCTTAAGAGTGATGCAGAAAAGGATCCTTTGAAAAAGGCCTCCTTGATCACCGAGATCGTCAGAACCATTTCGGTTATTCCTGAAAGCATTATTCGATCGGTTTATATCCGGGAATCCAGTAAACTGCTTGACGTTGATGAAAAACTGTTGTATAACGAAACTGCACGCTTCCGTAAAAATAAATTCGAACAAAAGGTAAAACAAGCCGAGGTCAGGGATTTCTCACCTCATATTGACCTGGCGGCCAGCCTTAAATATAAGGCTGTGGCAGATAAATACACCGCTGAAAAAGAAGTTATAAGACTCCTGCTGCTTTATCCCGATCTGCACTTCACAACCCGTACTGATAACGAGATTGAATCTGAAACGGCTGTATCCGATTATATTTTTCACGAGATCGAACAGGATGAACTGGAGTTTCATCACCCTGTCTATAGCCGTATTTATGAGGAAATATTAAAATGCCGGAAGGACAATGTAACGATCACTGAACAGTACTTCATTCAGCATCCTGATGAATCTTTGGCCAAAACGGTTATTGACCTGATTACCTCAGCCTATGACCTTAGCAGGATATGGAAACGCAGAGAGAACTATTTTGAAACCGAAGAAATGCGGCTTAAGGAAATTGTTCCGGAAGCTGTCCTTGCCTTTAAAAATGAAAAGGTATTACGGCTTATCAAAGAAACCGAATCGGACCTGCGTAATGCACAGGAACAAAACCATGAAGACAGGATTCAGTCTCTTCAGGTAAAGTTCATTGTATTGAATAATTTAAAGATAAATTTGTCGAAAGGATTAGGCGACAGAATCATTGTAACCCCAACCTGACCCGGATATGATAAAATTTCTCACGATGCTTTTTCATTTTTGGAAATCATGGGGCGTTGGAGCACTTATTCTGTTCCTGTGCCTGATCCCTTCAGCAACTCTGCCAAAATTCGGCTATTTTGAATTAACTTACTCAGATCTAATTGCTCATACAACAATGTTCCTGGTGTTTTCGGCTGTGCTTTACTGGGACCTCAGCAGATTTTATTCCACCGCTAAGGCAGCGTCAACACGCTGGTTTATTACCCTTTCAATATGCCTTTTTTTGGGGATGGCAACAGAAATGCTGCAATACGTGTTTGTTATGCTCAATAGAACAGCAAATGTTTATGACTTTTTATTCGATTGTGTTGGCGCTGTATCAGGTACCCTGGGTGTGATGCTTATAAGGCGTAAATCCGGTCCTGCTGCTTAATATCCATGGCAAGGCTACCCAAATCCTGTTCCTGAAACAATTTCTTGATTTCCAACCTTAAGGACTCATACCGAAAGTGCATGGGACAGGGAATACTTTCTTCGTTACAGGTCCGCAGAGAAATTAAGCATTTATCAAAAATATCGTTACCATCAATCACAGTGACTATTTCATAGAGTGTAATTTTATTTGGGTCCCTGCCAAGTCCGAATCCGCCGTTGGGCCCCTTGGTCGAAGAAAGCAATTTATGCTTTGCCAGTATTTGTAATATTTTAGCCAGAAAGGGTGAAGGGATCGTTAAATCACCGGAAATCTTTCTTATGCCAATTTTACTAATTTTATCTCCATTTAGCGCCAGGTATATCATTGCCCGGATTGCATATTTACTTGTGTTGGATAACATAGGGATTCGTTAAATAGGAATTTTATCAATCCGCCGCTGGTGTCTTCCTCCATCAAACGGTGATCGAAGAAATATATCTACAATATGAAAAGCCTGATCAAATGTGATAAACCTTGCAGGAAGGGCACATATGTTGGCATCATTGTGCCGGCGCGCCAGTTCGGCTATTTCTTCATTCCAGCAGACTGCCGAACGGATAAGCGGATGCTTGTTTGAAGTCATGTTTATCCCATTACCACTTCCACATATCGAAATGCCAAAATCCGATTTCCTGCGTGCTATATGCCGTGCTATTTCATGACCAAATTCAGGATAATCAGATGCCTGGGACGAATGACTTCCCAAATCAATTATTTCATGACCTTTACCTTTAAGGTGTTCTATTAAATTCATTTTCATTTCATACCCGGCATGATCGCAGGCAACAGCTATTTTCATGGTTATTCCACGATTTTAATTCGACAAATATATAGCAAATGACACGCAATAAATGTGATTTTTATTAAAAGGTTTGAATATCCGATATTCAAAATTGTTAAATTTTTGTTAGCATTCTATTCATATTTTGTAAATAATTTATGGTTCCCTTAAATTTTTGACATAAATACGCCCTGAAACAAGATAAACTTGATTTAATTAGTTTTTTTTATCCGAAATTCAACAATTATCAAACATGTTGTGATCTATAAAATTCTCTTTAATTTTGTACACCAACGTTTATTAACCAATGGTTAATAATTTACGAAATGGCTAATTTCCAATTGAAAATTATTAATGGCACCTGTTAGTTGATGTTAATAAAGTGGTGAATCTTAAAAAGTCAAGAAATTAACTTGGATTTTATAAACACAATTAACAAGCTATTATCATTATCATAGATTTATTTAAAAATGACTAAAAATATATATAATAATATATTGTTGAAAAAGGGATTTATCGACGCAAAAATAGATCCCGCGATAGATGTTGTCAGGGAAATAAAGGAAATGGCAAAACAGAAACAGGCTGTAATACTGGCACATTATTATCAGAAGGAGGAAATTCAGGACATTGCTGATTTTATCGGCGATAGTCTTTATCTGTCGCAGCAAGCTGCAAAAACAAATGCGAAGGTCATAGTATTTTGCGGTGTACATTTTATGGCGGAAACAGCAAAGATCTTATCACCTGAAAAAAAAGTGCTGTTACCGGATCTCAAGGCAGGATGTTCACTTGCTGATTCATGTAAGGCGGAAGATTTTGAGAAATTTCTCAAGGATTACCCGGGTTACAAAGTTATCAGCTATATAAACACTTCTGCAGAAATTAAGGCCTTATCCGATATTATCTGTACTTCCTCAAATGCTGTACAAATCATCCGGAGTTTACCGGCAAAAGAAAAAATAGTGTTCGCGCCTGACAAGAATTTAGGAAATTATATCAATGGACTTACGGGTCGTGAAATGGTCATTTGGAACGGGGCATGTCATGTTCATGAAGCTTTCTCACTTGAGCGGATACTTGAAATAAAGAAAGCTCACCCTGAGGCAAAAATAATTGCACACCCGGAATGTGAAAAGCCTGTTCTCATCATTGCTGATTATATTGGCTCAACATCTGCGTTGTTGAAGTTTACTTTGCAGGATGATTCGGATAGTTATATTGTAGCAACGGAAAGTGGAATTATACACCAGATGAGAAAGGCAAATCCGAAGAAAGTATTTATAGCAGCTCCGCCTAAAGACTCAACCTGTGGTTGCAGTGATTGCAGCTTTATGAAGCTTAATTCACTTGATAAATTGTACAATTGCTTGAAGTATGAAGCACCGGAAATTTCGGTAGAAGAAGGATTACGTAAAAAGGCGGAGGTTTCCATAAGAAGAATGCTTGAAATATCTGAAAAATACGGTATATAAACCATGAGACCTGCAAAATTACTTTACATTTTCATGCTGACTTTATTAGTTTTAAAAATTAATGGTCAGGATGTTCTTACAAATAATGGTCTGAATAAGATTTATTATCCAAACGGCAAGCTTTCTAGTGAAGGTTATATGAGAAATGGTCAGCCGGACGGTTATTGGAGAACTTATTACCCATCAGGGATTATTAAATCTGAAGGAAACAGAAAGAACCATTTGCTGGATAGCATCTGGGTGTTTTATAACGAAGCTGGAGATACGCTTCGAAAGGTTAGTTATGTCATGGGAAAGAGAAATGGTTACTCAATTGAATATAATGTTCAGCATCTTCAGGATCCAATGTTACGTGGAAAGGTTGTTTCGAGGGAATTGTATGTCAATGATAAAAAGGAGGGTTTATCGACGTATTATTTTGCAAACGGGAAACTGAGAGAAGAGGCACAATATGCAGATAATAAACGGAATGGCATAGCACGTGAATTTGATACCGATGGACAATTGATCACCCTGCAACGATTTTACAACGGTATATTGGTGGAACGGGAAAAGATAAACAGAACTGATGAAAAGGGTCTTAAGCAGGGTATTTGGAAAACTTATTATCCCAATGGACGGGTTAAAACTGAAGTCAATTATAAGGATGATTTGCTCAGTGGTTCTTATAAAGAATATGATGAATCCGGTAATGTTAGTGTATTGCTTCAGTACAGCAAAGGTTTGCTAATTGAACAAAAAGACACTGCTGATTTGGATATTGAAATTGTCAACCGGACGGATGAAGAAGGAAATATAATTTATTCGGGATCATACCGGAAAAATATTCCGGTCGGTATTCACAGAGAGTACGATAAGAATGGAAAAGTTACAAATGCATATTTGTATTCCGATAACGGTTCTAAAATTGGTGAAGGTATTATTACCAATGAAGGAAAGAAAGAGGGTGCCTGGAAATACTATTACGACAGTGGTTCAGTAAGAGCAGCAGGGAATTTTTCCAATAATCTTGAACAAGGCAATTGGAAGTTCTATTACGGTAATGGTAAGACTGAACAAACCGGAGTATTTAAAAACGGCAAGACTGACGGAGTTTGGAAGTGGTACTATGAAAATGGAGATTTGAAAAGGGAAGAAGAATATTTTGAGGGCAGGGAAGAGGGTATTTGCGTTGAATATGACACGGTAGGAAATGTTATTACGAGCGGAAGTTATTTCGACGGTCAAAAAGAAGGTGAATGGGTGTATAAGGCAGGCGACTATTCTGAAAAGGGAAAATATGTTGGCGATTTGAAAGATGGGAAATGGCAGGCATATTATAGCGACGGTAAGCTTCGTTACGAGGGAAATTTTGTGCAGGGTAATCCTGATGGAGAGCACATCTTTTACTATCCGAATGGGAAGATAAAGGAATTGAATTATTATGTGATGGGCATTCAGGAAAAAAACTGGAAGAAATTTGATGAGAATGGATTGTTATTGATAACAATTACCTACCGTGATAACAAGGAATATAGGATCAATGGAGAAAAAGTTGAATTTGTTGAAAATGATGTCAAACTGATAGAATAAGGGATACCAAATGAGTGATGAATTTGAAATCCGGCGCAATTTTGTAAGCGAAGAGGAGATGGAAATCGACAGGAGCATCCGTCCCCAATCTTTCAATGATTTCAACGGTCAGGAAAAGCTTGTTGATAATCTGAAGGTATTTGTTCAAGCCGCCAGGATGAGAGATGAAGCATTGGATCATGTCATACTTTCGGGCCCTCCTGGATTAGGAAAGACTACTCTGGCGAACATTATTTCCAACGAACTTAACAGCCATATTAAGGTTACCTCGGGACCTGTTCTTGAGAAGGCTGGTGATCTGGCTGGAATTCTTACTAATCTGGAAAAGAATGATGTCCTGTTTATCGATGAGATACACAGATTGAATGCTTCTGTTGAGGAATTCCTTTATGCTGCTATGGAAGATTATAAAATTGACCTGATCATTGATAAGGGACCTGGCGCAAGATCAATTCAGCTTACATTAAATCCTTTTACGCTGATCGGTGCCACTACACGTGCTGGCCTGCTCTCAAGTCCTTTAAGGGCACGATTCGGAATCAATATGCATTTAGAGTATTATGATTCATATGTCCTTGAAAGGATAGTAAAGCGATCTGCCGCAATTTTACATATTGCTATCAAAGACAATGCGGCAAAAGAAATCG
>JGI11641J44799_10000186_pt1 | contig 17647 bp, 14 predicted proteins | sample WetSurSiteA1Bulk_FD_44799 | JGI IMG/M metagenome (IMG submission 44799) | reverse complement strand
GCAAAAAAAGCTTCAAAAAAGAAAGAATAAAATAATTCAAAAGATTAAAATATAAAACTATGGCACACAAGAAAGGGGCAGGTAGTTCACGTAATGGCCGCGATTCCGAAAGTAAACGGCTTGGCGTGAAACTCTTTGGAGGACAGGCTGCTAAAGCAGGTAATATAATTGTCCGCCAGAGAGGAACAAAGCATAATCCAGGCCTTAATGTAGGCGTTGGAAAAGATCACACTCTGTTTGCGCTTACTGATGGAGAGGTGGAATTTAAAAAGAAAAAATATAATAAGGTTTTTGTATCCGTAAAACCTGTAACTGAATAATCCCAAAAATACAGAACAGTAACTCCCGAAATTCTTTCTTAAACAAGAAAGCATTACCGGGAGTTTTCATATTTTTACAGCGGGCTTTCAGGCCTGCTTTTTTTATTAATAGTTACTGAAGATGCTTACAATTAACCTAATCCGCGAAAAGAAAGAATTTATTATTGAAAGGCTGAAAATTAAAAATTTCGAAGCTGAAAACATTCTCACCAAAATCCTTTCTCTTGATTCATCACGTCGCGAAATTCAGTCGAAAACTGATATGTTGCAGGCAGAGATGAACCGGATCTCGAAAGGAATCGGCATCCTGATGAAAGAAGGCAGAAAATCTGAAGCAGACTCTGCCCGTGAAAAAACATATTCACTTAAAGAAGAGATTAAAACATTATCTGATAAACTTTTACCTATTGAAAACGAACTGAGGGATGAAATTATCAGGTTGCCAAACCTTCCGCACGAATCTGTTGCCTCGGGTTTTGGAGCAGATAATAATGTTAAGGTAANGGAAGGAGGATCGGTACCGATCCTGACCGATTCAGCACTGCCTCATTGGGATCTTATCAGGAAATACGATATAATAGATTTCGACCTGGGTATAAAGCTGACAGGTGCCGGTTTCCCTGTTTATAAAGGTAAAGGTGCAAAACTTGAGAGGGCACTTATAAATTTTTTCCTCGATGAGGGTGCTAAAGCCGGCTATACCGAAATGATGCCCCCGATTATGGTAAATGAGGATTCGGGATTTGGTACAGGACAGTTGCCCGATAAAGAGGGTCAGATGTACCATGTTGGTCTTGATAACTTTTATCTTATACCTACTGCCGAGGTGCCTGTAACCAATATTTACAGGGATGTAATCCTTAGCGCCGATCAGCTTCCTGTTAAAAATGTTGCCTATACTCCGTGTTTCAGAAGAGAAGCTGGATCCTGGGGTGCTCATGTAAGAGGTCTCAACAGGCTTCATCAGTTTGACAAGGTCGAAATTGTGCAGATTGCACATCCCGATCATTCATACAAGGCACTTGAAGAAATGGTAAATCACGTTGAGAACCTTGTTTCCAGCCTTAATCTTCCATACCGTATAATGAGGCTTTGCGGTGGAGACATGTCGTTTACTTCAGCCTTAACCTACGATTTTGAAGTTTGGTCAGCTGCCCAGAAGAGGTGGCTGGAAGTGAGCTCTGTTTCAAATTTTGAGTCATTCCAGGCTAACCGACTGAAATGCAGGTTTAAAGAAAAAGGTGATAAACAAACACGGCTTGTCCATACTCTTAACGGGAGTGCACTGGCATTGCCAAGGATTGTTGCGGCACTGCTTGAAAACAACCAGACAGAGACAGGAATTAAAATACCTGATGTACTCGTTCCATATACAGGATTTGACATAATCTCTTGATCTACCTGCCCCCAGGGATTTGCCCCCAACACCCTGAAGGGGGCTTGAAATATATCCCACTTTAAGGGGGAAGGGGGGAGAAATCAGAGACTTAGGTGCAGAATATTATGGATAAAACAAAGCAATCATATATCTATGCCGGACTTGCTATATTTTTCTGGTCGACAATACCTACTGCCTTCAAAATAGGCCTGGGGGAGCTTCAAATACTTCCTCTGCTGACGATAGCTTCTGTTACATCAACACTTGCTCTGCTTTTCATAATCCTTTCTGAAGGAAAAACCACACAAATTATTAAAAGTTCTGCCAGCGATCTTGTAAGCTCAGCTTTGCTGGGATTGATAAATCCTTTCCTTTATTATATGATCCTGCTGAAAGCTTATAAGCTTCTACCGGCACAGGTTGCGCAGCCACTAAATATGATTTGGCCAATAATACTTGTGTTTTTATCCGTTCCGATTTTGAAACAGAGAATAGAAAAAAAGAGCTTTGCTGCTCTTTTCATTTCATTTATAGGGGTTTACATAATCTCTTCGCAGGGAAATCTTTTTAAACCAGGACATGCTGATATAGGCGGAGTTTTCCTGGCAACAGGAAGCTCAGTTTTCTGGGCGTTTTATTTTATTCTGAACTTAAGAGACAAAAGGGATGAAGCAGTAAAACTATTTATGAATTTTTTGTTTGGCTCTATCTATCTGATTGTTGCTATGATTATTGCAGGCAAATGGCCGGGTGAAATCAGTTTCAAAGCTTTTGCTTCATCAATATATATTGGCCTGTTTGAGATGGGGATTACTTTCTTTTTCTGGCTTAAAGCTCTTCAGATGGCCAATACCACTGCTAAGGTCAGTAATCTGGTTTACATTGCTCCATTCCTTTCATTGATTTTTGTGCATTTTGTACTTCATGAACCTGTCTATTATACAACTCTGGCAGGATTATTGCTGATCATCTCGGGTATTTTGATTCAGACCAGAAAATCAAAAATCGCTTAAATTATTATCTTTGCGACCCGGATATAACAGGATAAAGATTATAAAGCATATGAAAAAACTGATATTCTTAACTTTAATTATTTATGCATTATTGTCATCATGCAAAAAGGATGATGAACCGAAAGTTGACAACGGAGTGACAGATGCCATGGCACGTGATACCTTATACTATGTTATGAAACAATGGTACTACTGGTATGATCAGATGCCTGTAATAAAGAAAGAGGACTACAAAGACCCATATGAACTTATAGAGGCAATGAAGTACAAAACTCTTGATAAATGGAGCTTTGTTGCTGATTATGATGAATTCATTGCAGAGATGCAGGGAGAATTTGTAGGACACGGCATAAGGATAGGAATTGATGAGAGTTCAAAGGCAAGGATTGCCATGATCTATTCAAAATCACCACTATATGCACAGGGAGTCCGGCGCGGGTGGATTGTAANAAGCGTGAATGGAACCGATATTGCACCCATAATAATCAATGGAGATGCCACTGCGTATAATAATGCTTTGGGCCCCAGCACGGCTGGAGTTACAAATAAATTTAATTTCNTTAAGCCGGATGGAACTGAAGTNGAGATATCATCCACAAAAAGCTCATTTACAATTAACTCGGTCCTCCTCTATGATACCCTGAAACTCTCNTCCGGCATAACAGGCCACCTGGTGTTTGAATCATTCATTGAACCTTCACCTGAAGAACTTGCTGCTGCGTTTAATTTCTTTGAAGCAAATAATATCAAAGACCTTATCCTCGACCTGAGATATAACTCAGGAGGGTACCTTTCTGTAGCCGATACCCTTGCAAGTCAAATTGCAGGAAAAAGCCAGGTCAATCCAGGCTCTTTATTCGCTACACTTCAGTATAACAAAAAAAATCAGTTTCAAAATTATTCTTACAGATTAGCAAACTCAACTAACAACCTTTCATTAACCAGGCTTGTTGTGATCTCCACAAGGCTTACTGCATCGGCAAGTGAAGCAGTAATGAACTGCCTGAGGCCCTATATGAACATAATAACCATAGGAGACACAACTCACGGGAAACCTGTGGGGATGAATGGCTGGCCGGTTGCAAAGAAATACTTTTACTGGCCTGTAACCTTTAAGGTAGTAAATAAGAATAATGAAGGAGATTATTTTGACGGCATAGCCCCGGCAAAATTAGTTTCAGATGACATTACTCATGATTTTGATGACAGGAACGAACTATGCCTGAAGGAAGCAATTCATTACCTCGAAAACGGATCATTTTCATCAAAGAAAAGTGCACCTTTTTATCGTTATCCGCAATATTCAGAAAGACCTGCATGGATGAATAACGGATTTTTGCTTGATAATCAATCGTCTATTAAAAATCAGCTTGAAAAAGAATAACAAGGAGAGGATAATTCTTGGTATTGATCCCGGCACCAGCATCACCGGATACGGAATAATTAGAACTGTAGGTACCGATCCTGAACTGATTACAATCGGCTCCATCGATCTTTCAAAATTTGATGATCATTATATAAAACTTAAGCATATCTTCGAGAGGACAGTTGGAATAATCGAAGAATATCATCCCGACGAGCTGGCAATAGAAGCACCTTTTTACGGTAAAAACGTTCAGTCAATGTTGAAACTGGGAAGGGCACAGGGTGCTGCCATTGCAGCAGCTCTGAGCCGTTCTGTTCCGATATTCGAGTATGCACCTAGAAAGATAAAAATGTCTATAACCGGAAGAGGTGCTGCTTCAAAAGAACAGGTAGCTGCAATGCTGATGCAAATTCTTAAATTCAGCAAAATTGAAGTTAAGCTTGATGCTACNGACGGATTAGCAGCTGCATTATGCCACTTTTATCAGACGAACACACCGGCACAACAGAAAAGTTTTAACAGCTGGAAAGATTTCATTAATAAAAATCCTAAAAGGATTAAAAAGCAATAAAGTATCAGATCACTGAATACGCAAGCGCAACGACACTGACCTTTACATTTTCCACTTTAAGCAATTCATTGGCACATGCTTCCAAAGTTGATCCTGTAGTAATTACGTCATCTACCAACAGGATATGCCTGTTTCTGACCCTGCTCTGATCTGTTACTCTGAAAATATCCTGAACATTGGTCCAACGGTCAAATCTGGATTTCCGGGTTTGTGTCCTTGAAACAGTCTTTCTTACCAGCAGTCTTGTTTCCACAGGTACACCTGAAACTTCAGATATTCCCTGGGAAATAATATCACTCTGATTAAAACCTCTTTGCCGTTTTTTTGAGGGATGCAGTGGAACAGGAATTATTACATCAATATCCTCAAGGAAACGGGAAGATTTCAGAGTTCGCGCATAAATCCTCCCAAGTTCGGAACCAACCTCTTTAATACCCTTATATTTAAGCTGATGTATCAGTTCTTTTATTCTGCTGTCTTTTGTATAGAATGAAAATGTTGCGGCGCGTTCAATTAGGCAACGACCCCAGAACAGCTGTGATACCGGGTTATCGGGTTTCAGGTGGTAATTGGTTCTGGGGATCAGGATATAACATTCTGTGCAGATAAGCTTTTCATTCCTCATCAGATGGTTGCCACAGCCATAGCAAAGCCGTGGAAACAGGAGACTTACAAAATCGTCCCTCAAATCATATAAGTAATTCATGCAGCGAGCTGAATTATTTCTATAAAGATATAAAATGGAATGAAAAAAATTATAAGATCCGGGCCTGAATTATAATTTCACCTTTTCGCTTATCTTCTTCGCAATTTTGGTAAACTCTTCAGGAGTGAATTTAAGCTTAGGATTCTTGAAGTTAAGATCGGCCATTGTATTCATTGGAACAAGATGAATATGGGCATGAGGTATTTCCAGTCCGATCACAGCGATACCAATTCGGCCGCAGGGGATAGCTTTTTCAATTGCAGCTGCAATTTTCTTTGAGAAAAGAATCATCCCTGAAAGGTCATCATCACTCAGGTCGAAAATATAATCTGTTTCTGCTTTTGGCACCACCAGAGTATGTCCTGCCATCAGGGGATTTATATCAAGAAAGGCAAAATATCTTTCATCCTCAGCGATCTTATAGCATGGAATCTCCCCTTTGATGATTTTTGTGAAAATAGTTGCCATTTTATCTGTTTTTATTGCGTCGAAATTGATAATATCTCAAAGGGGATAATTCCGGAAGGTACTTTAATCTGGACCATATCACCTACTTTTTTGCCTATAAGACCCATTGCAATAGGAGAACTTATCGCAATTTTCCCAAGCTTGAAATTTGCTTCACTTTCCGGAACAATCTGATATTCCATCACGCTGTTGTTTGTCCTGTTCTTGATTTTGACCTTATTGAGAATTCTGACAGTTGAGGTGTCGATCTTTGATTCATCAATGACCCGGGAACGTGCTATAATATCTTCAATCCTTGAGATTTTCATTTCAAGCATTCCCTGTGCTTCTTTAGCAGCAGAATACTCAGCATTTTCAGTAAGGTCCCCTTTGTCCCTGGCATCTGCTATCAGCTTTGATATCATCGGTCTCTCAACCAGTCTCAACTGATCGAGCTCTTCTTTCAGCTTTTGCAGCCCCTCTTCTGTTATGTAAATGATATCTGACATCTTCTTCTCTTACAGTTAAAAAATAAGAAGAATTCCGGGAATCCCGGAACTCTTCAGTAACAAATATATAAAATCTTTAAATAATTACCAAATAATATCGCTGAAAATGGGTACAGTACAAGTATTTATCACCTCAAAATATTATTACTTGTATTTGTTCCCAGCCTTTTTTTCATTTTGTTTATTCCTTTTTTTCTTTTCTTTATATTTTGAATCTGCCTCTTTGCGGTTATTAATCATACGGGCTTGTACTTCTGGTGATTGGATTTTTAAAGCACGTTTCTTCTGATTTTTAACATATGCCTCATACTCTTTATCCAATTTTTTCTCATTTTTCGCCTGTTTCTTTTTTGCTCGTACAATACTGGGGGCTTCTTTATATTTTACAGACTTGTTATTCAAAGACTTTTGGAATATTTCTCTTTCGGGATTCCTCATACTTCGTTTGTATTTCTGACCTTCACAAACAGAAATAGTTAATGATATTATCATTAAAAGCAGAAACAGCTTTTTAACCGGAAGATTCTTCATGAGCCTGCTTAATTTTTTATACCTGCAAAGTTGTTGATTTCTAAACTGTAATACTATTTTTGTTCTGTTAATTAATAACGGAGAATGGGATGAAGACATATTTAAGATCAGGATTTTTTTTTATAGCTGGGATCTTGATTTTATTCCTGAGCACCTGTAAAAGTACTAATAATGAGATCATTCCGGATGTTTATGTCGATTTTACCATCGACCTGCTTGATCCTGAATTTGTTAATCTTTCTGTAATCGGGAATTCAGATACTGTTGATGCTTCTACAAATAACTGGGGTTACAGATCGGCTGGATATGACGATAACGGGATAATCATTTACAGCGGTCCCGATGAATATTATGCATATGACCGTACATGCCCCTATGATTTCGCAGTCAATGATCTGAGTGTTAAGGTGAAAATAGATTTTACAGTTGCAGTATGCCCAGTTTGCGGAACCAAATATGCCCTCTCAGCCTATGGTACACCTTTATCAGGAGTCGGGAAATATCAGTTGAAAAACTATAAAACCAGTTTTGACGGTGAAAGGTTTATCAGAGTTTGGAATGAATGACCTCTCCCTAAATCCATCCCCAGGAGGGAGAAAATTTAGCTTTTGCCTTTCGCTTAATTTATCTCACCCCTTCTCTCTTGGGAAAAAGGGCCGGGGGATGAGGCATTAGTACCTGTAATGATCCGGTTTAAACGGGCCGTTCTGATCGACACCAATATATTCAGCCTGTTCTTTGGTCAGTTTAGTAAGATTAACGCCAAGCTGATCAAGATGCAGCCTTGCCACTTCTTCGTCAAGATATTTTGGAAGTCTGTAAACTCCGATCTTATATTTATTTTTCCACAGATCAATCTGGGCTAATGTCTGATTACTGAAAGAGTTGCTCATTACAAACGAAGGATGCCCGGTAGCACATCCAAGATTTACAAGACGGCCTTCAGCAAGAAGAAAGATCGCATGACCATCGGGGAAAACATACTTATCGACCTGAGGTTTTATATTGATCTTTTTAACACCATTCATGCTATTCAGCCTTTCTACCTGGATTTCATTATCAAAGTGACCTATGTTGCATACAATTGCCTGATCTTTCATTTTCAGCATATGATCGAGCTTTATTATATCCAGGTTTCCGGTGGCGGTCACGTAAATATTACCTTCGTCAAGAGAATCTTCCACAGTCTTTACTTCAAAACCTTCCATTGATGCCTGCAATGCACAGATAGGGTCAATTTCCGTGACGATAACCCTTGCACCATAAGCTCTCATAGATTTTGCACAACCTTTGCCCACATCACCATACCCGCACACAACAACAACCTTGCCGGCAATCATTACATCTGTTGCTCTCTTCAACCCGTCGGCTAGCGATTCACGGCAACCGTAAAGATTATCAAATTTTGATTTTGTAACAGAATCATTCACATTTATAGCAGGAACAAGAAGTTCCCCGTTCTCCATCATCTGGTAAAGCCTGTGAACCCCGGTTGTGGTTTCCTCGGAAATTCCCGTAAGCTCGCTCACCACCCTGTGCCATTTACCCGGTTCGTTTACAAGCAACCCCTTCAAAGTCTTAAAGATTATGGCTTCCTCTGCACTGGAAGGTTTCTTTTCCAAAATTGACGGATCATTTTCTGCTTTATATCCAAAGTGTACAAGTAATGAAGCATCTCCTCCGTCATCAACAATTAGATTCGGTCCTTTACCTTCCGGGAATGATAAGGCCTGTGCGGTGCACCACCAGTATTCCTCAAGTGATTCTTCTTTCCATGCAAACACCGGAATTCCTTTTTCAGCAATTGCAGCAGCAGCATGATCCTGGGTTGAAAAAATATTGCAGCTTGCCCAGCGGACATCAGCCCCAAGTTCAACAAGTGTCTCAATCAAGACCGCAGTCTGAATAGTCATGTGAAGCGATCCGGTTATCCTTGCGCCTTTTAGCGGCTTTTCTGATGAATATTTTTTTCTTATCGCAAGAAGACCCGGCATTTCTTTTTCTGCAATCTCAATCTCTTTCCTCCCGAAAGATGCCAGGGAAATATCTTTAACAGCATATTGTTTGGTTTCGGTAACTACGTTCATCAGTAATATTTTTTAATTGATTTTAAGAATGCAAAGTTAACAATTAATTCATTGATATTGTTCAGGAAAGCAACCTCAATGCTTCCTGCTTATCAAGCTCCATCTTTGCAGCCAGCTGTTCGGTATTATCAAATCTTATCTCATCCCTGAGCCTGAATCTGAAAAATACAGTAATTGTTTTCCTGTACAGATCACCGGTAAAATCAAAAATGTGAACTTCAACAGATCTGTTGCCTGCCTCTTTATTTACGGTCGGATTAAATCCGATGCTGAGCATCCCTTTGTGCTGCTTATTGCCCAACTGAACTTCAACAGCATAAACGCCATCGGCTGGAATCAATTTAAACTTATCCGATGGTTTAATATTTGCAGTCGGATATCCTAATGAACGTCCAAGTTTACGTCCCTGAACCACGGTCCCCGTTAAAGAATAATTATATCCCAGCCATCTGTTGGCATCTTCAAGCCTGCCATCCAAAAGGGCATTCCGGATGGCGGTGGAACTTATTGCCCCATCAGGCTCTGTGACTTTTTCAGACTGTTCAACAGAAAAATCATATATATCAGCACACTCCTGGATTTTGTTCAAATCTCCTGCTTTGTTTTTCCCGAAATGGTTGTCATATCCGACAATAAGATGTTTGACCCCGATCTTTTCAACCAGAATTTCACGTATGAAATCAGCAGCTTCCATATTGCTCAGATCTTTGCTGAAATCAATGATTATCAGGTGATCAATTTGCGCATCAGCAAGAAGCTTTTTCTTTTCTTCCAGGGTCGAAAGGAAAGAGACACCTTCGGCGTTTTCTTCAAGCACCAACCTGGGTTGTGGATTGAAGGTTATGACTACTGATTCTCCCCCGGTTTGTACCGATCTTAAAACAAGTTGGTCAAGAAGATGCCTGTGTCCAATGTGAACACCATCAAAAACCCCGATTGTGATAACAGGATGAATCAGATTAAGGTTTTTATATCCCTCATGAATTATCATTCTTGCCCATATTGCGGCTGTAAATTTAGTAAAGCCTGTGAAAACGTAATTATTAAATGATTTAGTTTTCGTAATTTTATAAAAAGTAACCAATTTAAATTATCATGACTCCTGCTAAATTCTATTTATCCGACCCGTGGCTTGAGCCATTCAGGGATATTATCGATAGCCGGATTAATAAATGCACTTTAAAGGAATTGCATCTTGCCGGTAAGGGAAACCTCAAAGAGTTTGCTATGGGTCATTATTATTATGGCCTTCATCGTGATCAAGACAGTTGGGTTTTCAGGGAATGGGCTCCCAATGCCGAGGCAATTTTCCTTATAGGTGTATTCAGCAATTGGAAGGAAAAGGATACATACAAACTGAAAAGAATCAATGAATATGGTGACTGGGAAATAAAATTACCTGCTGAAGCATTAAATCATGGCGATCTTTATAAGCTTTCACTTCACTGGAAAGGAGGAAAAGGGGAAAGAATCCCATCGTATGCAACACGCCTTGTACAAGATGAAAATACAAAAATATTCACAACCCAGATATGGAGTCCTGAAAAACCCTACAAGTGGCAGGTTGAAGATTTTAAAGCACCTGTAACATCTCCAATTATTTATGAAACGCACATTGGAATGGCCACTCAGGAGGAAAAGCTCGGGACTTATAGTGAATTTACCGAAAATGTCCTGCCAGTAATTATAAAATCAGGATACAACACCATTCAGTTGATGGCAATTCAGGAACATCCATTTTATGGATCGTTTGGTTATCATGTTTCCAATTTCTTTGCGGCCTCTTCAAGGTTCGGAACTCCTGAAGATCTTAAGTCTTTGGTCGATAAAGCCCATGCCGCAGGAGTAAGAGTGATAATGGACCTTGTCCATTCACACTCAGTTAAAAACGTCAATGAGGGGTTGGGGTTGTTTGATGGAACCCCTGGCCAGTACTTTCACACAAATGAAAGAAGGAACCATGTTGCATGGGATTCATTATGTTTTGATTACGGTAAAGATAATGTTCTGCATTTCCTCCTGTCGAACTGCAGGTACTGGCTTGAAGAGTATAAATTCGATGGATTCAGGTTCGATGGTGTCACAAGCATGATTTATTTTAATCACGGACTTGAAAAGAGTTTCACCACTTATAATGATTATTTCGATGGAGGACAGGATATTGATGGCCTGGTCTATCTCTACCTGGCTAATAAGTTAATCCACGATTTCAAACCTGGGGCATTGACTATTGCCGAAGAGATGAGTGGAATGCCCGGACTTGCAGCCGATACTGCCAGAAAAGGTTATGGTTTTGATTACAGGCTGTCGATGGGAGTACCTGATTTTTGGATAAAACTTGTAAAAGATACTCCTGATGAAAACTGGGATATGGGGCACCTGATACATGAGCTCACCCAGCACAGGCCTGAAGAAAAAATAATCTCATATTGTGAATCCCACGACCAGGCCCTTGTCGGCGATAAAACCCTTATATTCAGGATGCTGGATGCTGAAATGTACACAGGAATGACAAAATCATATCACAGCTTTACCATGGATCGCGGAATTGCCCTTCATAAAATGATAAGGCTCCTCACATTCAGCACTGCAGGGGGAGGATACCTGAATTTTATGGGAAATGAGTTTGGCCATCCTGAATGGATAGATTTTCCCCGTGAAGGGAATAACTGGAGCTATAAATATGCACGCCGCCAATGGCATCTGGCATATAATGAAGATCTCAAATACCCTTACCTTCTTAAATTCGATAATGTCATGGTGAGTTTGCATAAGGAATACAAATTCCTTGATGTACCCGGCGTATTCAGAATTTATGAGAATAATTATGACAAGGTTATAGCCTTCATTAGGGGGGATCTCCTGTTTCTATTTAATTTCCATCCTGTCAATTCATTTACGGATTATGGAATTCCCGTAAAAGGCAAATTCAAAATTATCCTTGATTCTGATGATCCGGAATTTGGTGGTTTTGACAGAGTCAACAGAAATGCCTACTATACATCAACCAGAAAAACAGAAAAGCCGACTCTTGATCAGCCTTTCTATCTTTACCTGTATCTCCCGTCGCGTAGTGCCCTTGTTCTGAGAAAGGAACAAGTAAAAAAGGCAACAGAAATTTAATCAATCCACCTGAGCAGGTAGAAATCCTGTTTATGGGGAAGGTCTTTATGTTTGGGATAAATCCTAATCCCATAGAAAAATGTTCCGGCTTTTTCAGGAACAAGGTTAGCCCTGAACAGACATTTACCGCTTTTATTACTTATAAGTTTAAATTCCTGACTGTCAACAAATTCATATTCCCCACTTTTATTCAGATGGGTGAACACGAACTCAACTCCCACATAGTCTTTTGGTATTTTTTTGATATCAAGGGCTATCTCTGCCCTGTAATCATGGCCGGAGTGATAAACATTTTCATCGGGCTTTTCGAATTTATAGTTCAGGACTTCTATGTTATCCCATTCGCTCCTCATATTATTTTTCCAGGAAGCCATTTCTTTGGATTTCTCAAAATCGTTCGCCGTGAGATATTTGTTCCGTGTCCATAATTTCAAATAATACTTTTCTAAATAGTCATCGAGCATCCTTTTCATCGTAAACTCAGGAGCTATTCTTACCATAGTATTTTTAATGTGGCTTATCCATTCAACCGGAATACCCTGATCATTGAATGAATAATATGCTGGAACTATTTCAAATTCAAGCATATTATAGATGGTTTCCGCATCGACATCATCCTGAAGTTCCTGGCTGTTAAATGTTCTCTTCATTGGAAGAGCCCAGCCTGCAAAGGCATGGTAGCCTTCTACCCACCAGCCGTCAAGAACACTGAAATGAAGCGTACCATTCATAACCGCTTTTTCACCGCTTGTACCTGAAGCTTCAAGAGGTCTTGTGGGCGTGTTCAGCCAGATATCAACTCCTCTTACAAGGTTTTTCGCAAGCTCAGCATCATAATTCTCAAGGAAAGTAACTTTCCCAGCAAATTGCGGCAGCTGGGATACTTCAAAAACTCTTTTGATAAGGTCCTGGCCACCTCCGTCATGTGGATGGGCTTTCCCGGCAAAGATAAACTGAACTGGTCTGTCAGGGTCGTTAACTATTTTTGCAAGCCTGTCGAGATCCCTGAATATCAATGATGCCCTTTTATAGGTTGCGAACCTCCTTGCAAAGCCTATTGTAAGCGCCTTGTCATTGAGGTGCGTACTTATATTCAGCAATGTACGGGGACTTACATGCTTTTCCATCATCTCAGACTGCAATCTCTTCCTGATATTTATAAAGAGATTTTTCTTAAGTCTGGTTTTAATTTCATATACCTTCTTATCTTCAAGGTTATATAGTTTTTCCCACTGGCTTCTGTCAGTCTGATCAAAGTTTGCACTTCCCGTAAGCTGTTTATATATCGCCTGCCATTCCGGTGCAACCCATGTCGGGTAATGAACGCCGTTAGTCACATAGCCAATGTAAAGTTCTTCTTTCAGGTATCCTGGCCACAGCTTGTTAAATAATCCCTGGGTAACCTTACCATGAAGCTTACTTACTCCATTTAATTCCTGCGACATATGAGTTGCCAGAAAACTCATATTGAATTTCTTATCGGCATCACCCTCACAGCGTCCCAATGCCATCAGTTCATCCCAGGAAATATTTAATCGTGTGTGATAGTGTGAAATGTATTTTCTGAGCAAATCCTCTTCGAAGGCATCATGCCCGGCAGGAACAGGAGTATGAGTAGTAAAGAGTGTTGAAGATCTGATTGCTTCAATAGCCTGGTTAAATGTAAGATGGTTATCCTCAATAAGATATCTGATACGTTCAAGGCTTATAAATGCAGAATGTCCTTCATTGCTATGAAATAGATCAGTTTTCAAACCCATAGCGGTCAGGGCTCTTATCCCACCTATTCCGAGAATAAGCTCCTGTTTCAAACGATTTTCGTGATCACCTCCGTAAAGATAATGGGTTATTGTCCGGTCTTCAGGTGTATTGTCTTCAAAATCAGTATCAAGAAGATAGAGTGAAACTTTACCGATTTTTGCTTCCCATACCCGTACAAAGACATTTCTGCCTGGCCATACAATTGTAACCAAAAGGTGTTTACCATTGGTATCCTTTACAGGGCTTATCGGAATACGGGAAAACTCCTCAGCTTCATAAATTGTAAGCTGTTCTCCTTTTGGACCGAGTTTTTGCTTGAAATATCCGAACCTGTAGAGCAAGCCAACTCCTGTAATATTTACGTTCGAATCGCTCGCTTCCTTAAGATAATCACCCGCCAGAATTCCAAGACCGCCTGAATAGATCTTCAGACAGGTATGTATTCCAAACTCCATGCTGAAATAGGCGACTGATGGCTTTTCTTTATCAACAGGCCTGCTCATGTATGCTTTAAATAGGCTATTTATCTTNTCCAGATCTGCTACGAATTCCTCATCGTCTTCCAGAACAAGCAGCCTCTTATAATCAATCTTTTCAAGAAGCAGTCTTGGATTATGAAGGACCTCTTCCCAAAGAGAAGGATCCATCCTCCTGAACAGCGACTCAGCTTCGGGATTCCATGACCACCACAGGTTATTGGCCAGTGCCTTCAATGTCAACAGTTTGTCGGGCACATCACTCTGAACATATATGTCTTTCCAGACAGGAATCTGATGTGGCTTTCTTATCTGCAAACCGGGGGCTTCAACAAACTGGGCAAATTCCCTTGGTTCTTCACGTCTTTCACTGCTATGGGTAAGGGCTATCTCATAAGCCTCAAAATAGTGTTTAACTAGATTGTACCACATCGCTATTCGTGAAATCTCATGAGCCTTAATTCTTGCTGCTTTTACATCTTCATCTGAAAGGCCGATGAATTTAATGATGAATTCCTTTATTTCAGTAACTACTTTGGACTCATTATCATCTGTTCTTTCTATTATGGCAATTCCGTTCCCGGGGTTATTGAAGTATTTTTTTACCCAAAGGCCAAATCCTGAAAGCGATGTTGTTACCGTTGGAATTGAGAACATTAAGCTTTCCAAAGGTGTATATCCCCATGGTTCATAATATGAAGGAAAAACCGAAAGGTCAAATCCGATAAGCAGGTCGTAGTATGACAGGTTAAAAATACCGTCATTCCCATTGAGGTATGAAGGAGCAAATATGATCTTAACCTTCTGGTCCTGATTATTTGTAAGGTCATTGTACTTTATGCTCTGAAGCACCGGATCACTAGCCGGATAGTGCAGGCTATGAGTAAGGTATCTGTCAGTTCCGGTAGCTGAGCCGTTATTGTAAAGGACATCGATGAGATCCTGTCTCGGACCTTTATGATAAGCCGGCATAAGTATAAAAGCAACACATTCCTTACCAGGAGCATTATTTTTATTAAGTTCTCCTAAAGAATTTATAAAAATGTCAACACCCTTGTTCCGGAATTCATATCTTCCACTGTGTGCGATAAAAGTACAATCATCATGGAGAGAATACCCTAGAACAGCTTCCGCAACTTTTTTAAGTTTGTTGCGGGCTGATATCCTTTTTCCCTCAAATGCATCATCAGGAGGAACGAAGGAATCTTCAAATCCGTTAGGAGTAATAATATCAACGTCTTTCCCTAGGAAATATGCACATTCTGTGGATGTGATTTCACTTATTGTAGTAAAAACATCTGCAACTGTGGCAGATGTTTTTTCGAGCGATTGTTTTGCAACAATATTGAACTCCCGCGATATCTGGATTGGATTATACTCTTTCATCTTTCCGTATAGCGGTTTGTAATTGCCTGCTATACATCTTCCAAGAACAGTAGCATGTGTTGTAAAACATGTGGCAATCCAGGGTACAGATTTTTCAATGTAAAGTATCCCCGTACCCGTCATCCACTCATGGAAATGTGCAATTATATTATGACGATCACGGTAAAAAGAGGTGAAGCTTTCAATAACTTTTCCGGCTGCATAGCCGAACAGTGCAGGCTCGACATAATCCCACTGACCTGTAATACTGTCAAGCTTATAGGTTTCCCAGAAACTGGCAAATATTTCATTCTGCTGGCCGAAATAAGGAGTAAAATCTATTAAAAAAACAATAGGCTTGCCGGCGATGTTCCATCTTCCGGTCTTAATTTTAAGCCCGTCATTTGAAGCAAGTATCTTCCATTCCGCAAATAGAGTGTCATCAGGAATAAATTCGGGATTTGTCACCTCTTCCCGCCACACATCAGGACCGATGAGAATGTAATTATCTCCAAGTTCATTTACAATATTCAGAGCTTTCGTCGAAATAACAGTATGAATACCTCCAACCTTGTTACAAACCTCCCAGCTGGTCTCAAAAACTAGTTCAACATTCATTATCAGATATATTGGTTCAGATTATTAATCAGAAATTTTTAATGCCTTTTTTGATATTTTTTATTTTAAAGACTTTGTTTTTTCGAAGATCTGGGTTTTCCAGATCCTGAGGAATTTTTTCCAGTCAATATTTTGCCTTTAAGAGAATTCTTTTTACCGATCAGAATTCCATTACTGGTTTTTTTTCTGCGGGAAATCTTCTTAAGATTTTCCAGCTCAGCTGTTTGCTGCTCAATTATCGATTCCTTTTCTTTAATAAGACTATTCAGCTTGGATATCTCATTATTTTCAATTATATCCGGAATGAACCTGTTGACCCTGATCTCAAAATCGCTTAAAACGTTCATATAATTCATAAATGCATCATATGGGGTATCGTAAGGATTGAAATAGGCATGAACAGCTCCGTCTGAAAAGAATTTCGTTGCCATGTAATAAAAATGGTCGCTTGCCTGGAGATATTCCCAGTCTTTCATAATCTGCTTATCTCCACACTTTCTGACTTTATCCGTAAGTTCATATAGTTTGTCAAGGGCAGCTACCTGAAGTTCATTCCCGTGCCAGGCTGTAATATCACGTTCTTCATCTGCCCATGAAATCGGCGAAGGGATGCTGATAGCAGAAACGGGTTGAAGATTTTCTGTAACCTCAGTCGGTGTCATGAACTTATAAGGAGTCTTTTTTAAGATTGATCCAGGCAGGTGTTCCAGGAAATCGAATATCCCGGTATTCTTTTTGTTATGTTCCCCAAATGTTTCATAATCAAGAAAAACATTTATCAGTTCACTTTTGGGGGCAAGCTTATTTAGCCATGATGCATATTTGTCAGATGTTAATGGCCACTCGCTCCAACTGCGGTTTGAGAATCTGAATGCAATATCATCGCTAAGAACGAAGTTTCTCAGAAGCACTTTAAGCCGCGGATTTATTGAGTTGCAGTACAGAAAGTTAGGACTCTTCCAACCAAGGACGTGCTTGGCGCCTTCTGTAAGCATCGCTTTATAACCCATATCTGCTACCCAAGAACCTATTAGGTCTGAGTAGATCAATTCGGTGTTCCTGAATGATGTGGGTTCCACTCCAAGAAACTCCTTAACCATTGCTTTATGGGCAATTACCTGGTGTTCGAATTCAGTTCTTGTCTTGATTGAAGCCAGAGAATGCGATTCTGTTTCGGCAAGGAACTCAACCATACCTGTTTCGGCAAGTCTTCTGAAGGAATCAAGCACTTCAGGAGCATAAAGACGAAACTGGTTTATTACCAGGCCGGTCAGCGAATAAGTAACTTTAAACTTCCCTTTGTGCTTCAGAATTTGATCGAGAATAATTTCATTAGCAGGAAGATAACAATTCTCTGCCACCTTTCTCATGATGGA
>JGI11641J44799_10000183_pt1 | contig 18017 bp, 8 predicted proteins | sample WetSurSiteA1Bulk_FD_44799 | JGI IMG/M metagenome (IMG submission 44799) | reverse complement strand
TGCCGATATGGTTGATGCTTTTCACCAGACCGTCCTCCTGTCGCTGCACAACATGAAAGCTTTGTGTCGGCTGATACGCCATGAAAGCTGCCGTTTTATCAATCTGCCCTGCAAACCAGTCGATCATTGCCGGCAAGGCAAGGTCGGTCAGTCCGTCACTGTAATTGGCCAGGAACATTTCCTCATTCTTCAGATGGTCCTTCACTGCCATAAGTCTCATCCCGATGTTTGAGTTGATGCCGGTATCCACGAAGGTTATTCTCCAGTCGTCGATATCCGTGTTCAGCAGCTCAATATTCTTGCCTCCCTGTGTAAATACGAAGTCATTAGAAATGGTTTCATCGTAATTTACAAAGTAGTTCTTGATCATGTCGGCCTTATGCCCCAGGCAGAGTATGAAGTCCTTGTGTCCGAAATGGGCATAATATTTCATGATGTTCCAGATGATCGGACGATACCCGATGGGAACCATGGGTTTAGGTATTTGATCGGAATACTCCCTGAGTCGCATTCCCAAACCACCGCAAAAAAGAACAACTTTCATCGATTCAATATTTTACAATGCATAAATTTCGGGAAAAACATCCATTTCGTGAAGGGTTTTCGTGATCTCATCCTTATAAATACCGTTCATGATAATCACGGCTTCCGGCTTGTAATCCTTCAGGAATTTTGGTTGTACATATTTTTTGCCGATACCGGGAATGAAATTGTTTTCCATGTGCGGATTGATATCCACTACATATTCGATCAACTCCAGGTCTGCAAAATTGGTGAGGAAACCTACGGATTTCGATCCGCCTCCCCATACCACTGTCTTTTGGCCCTTGGTTTTTAATGCGGACAGTTTCATTCTCCAATCGTCGAGCTGTTCCCTGATTTTTACCCTGAAATTGTCCACCCGTTTCTTCTGTTCCCCAATGCCCTCCTCAATGGAGAAAGCTTTTGAAGAAAGCGTATTTACAGGCATGGCCTCAATCAGCAGGTATTGATCGTTGTAATCGAGGTGGAGATCCTGGATCTCATATCCGGTACTCCTGAACAGGCGGGCCAGTGAGCCGGCACTGAAGTAGGAACAGTGCTCGTAATAGATATCCCAGAAAGCCTGAACTTCCAGGATCCTTGTAATCTGGGGGATCTCGAAGAAGATCACCTTGTTTGTATCATTTCCCAAGGAATCCCTGATTAACTGCAGGAAAGCCTTCGTCCCATGAATATGTTCCAGTGTGTGACGACAGCAGATGAAATCAGCCGGCAGTTTCCCATGATCAAGCTTGTAGAATTCCTTGTAAAAGGTCAGGTTGGGATTGGTCTGTCGGCCGTCCTGATATGCGGGATCTATGCCGATACCTTTTCCTGCGCTGAGTTCTGTAAGCAGGTTGATGAAATCACCTTTTCCGCAGCCTATCTCCATAAGCGTTTTGCCTTTCAGGTCATATTTCTGGATCAGGTTTTCGGAGATCTTTCTGAGGTAATTCATGAACGTGGCGGAAAAACCCTGCTGATCTTCATAACCCAGTGTAAAATAATCAATGCTGGTATCAAAAAGCCGGTTGAAGATAAAACCACAGGTATTACAAAAGCCCAGTTCAATGTCCTTTCTGGGTACATTCAACGCTTCTTCCTTTGATTTCACGGTCACCAGGCTGAAAATGGGCGCGTTTTTGATTTCAAAGAATCCTTCGATCTGATTACCGCCGCAATTCGGGCAATGGGTATGTAACATGCGTGTTCTTATTTAAGTATGTCTAATGTGAAATCGGGCCATGTCTGGTCCTTATCCGAAATGATTGCCGGTTGCAGTGGCCATTGAATGCCGATCTGCGGATCGTTCCATCGGACACCCCGGTCCATGCCGGGTGCGTAGAAATCAGTGGTGAAATAAGTGATTTCGGCATCCGCTGTCATGGTAATAAATCCCTGTGCAAATCCTTTTGGAGAGTATAATGCCTTGTGGTTATCCATAGTAAGTTCTTCGCCCACCCACTGTAAAAATGTTGCAGAACCGGGACGGAGATCGACAATGACATCAAAAATGGCACCGCGGGTACAACGGATCATTTTACACTCCTGATAGGGAGCAATCTGAAAATGAAGTCCCCTGAGTGTTCCCTTAAACTTGCTCAGTGATGTGTTTATCTGGGCGATTGACCCTTCCAGTCCATGTTCTTCCATTTCTTTTTTGCACCAGGACCGTCCGAAAAAACCGCGATCGTCACCTATTTTCTTAATTTCGATTGTAAAAGCGCCTTTGAGCTTGGTTTCAGTGAATATCATGGGGAGGTGTTATTTATGTGTCCACTCAAGATTATTGTTCAGCAGTCCGTTCTGCATCAGGTAATCCAGAACCTTTAACCGGATAAACATCGATTCACGGTAATTGGGATCGTTGAAACCCATGGCCACCAGGTTGTCCTTGATTTCTTTAACGGTACTGATCAGGTCCTCCTGTGGCTGGTGACCGGGTGCCAGTTTTTTGAACAGGTCAAAATTGGCCCTGTAGGATCGTTTATCAGGAGGTGCATCGGGGTTGACCGATATTTTTACTCCCGGTATGACAGTCTCAATGGCCTCGGCAAGGGCCAGGATACGGTTGTTCCACTGGTTGCTCCCGGTATTGACAGCCAGGAACTTACCACCGTTTGCGGCTTTCCTTGAAACGCCCCAGTCGATGGCACGGGCCATGTCCTTGGTATTGATCATGGGTCGCCATGGCGAACCGTCGCTCAGGATGGAAATTTCCCTGTTAACCAGAGCGCCCGCTACAAAATCGTTTAATACAAGATCGAGCCTAAGCCGGTTTGTCCATCCGCAGGCGGTTGCAAAGCGGTGGCAGGTAATGGTAAAATTATTGTCGGCCAATGGTTCCAGTTCTTCTTCGGCCATAACTTTCGAACGTGCATAGGCAGTAAGGGGATTCAGTTTGTCGCCTTCCTTGCGCTCGGAATCGTCGGCCAGTCCGTACATACTGCAGGAAGAGGCATAAACAAATGATTTCACCCCGTTGTCCTTGGCCAGTTTTGCCAGCTTTACAGCCGAGCGGTAATTGATGTCCAGCGTCATTTCTTCGAACCTGAAGCTCATGGGGTCATTGGAGATGGCGGCCAGATCAACGATGACGTCAACTCCTTTAAGAATTGCGGCAGGAAATTTACGGATATCGCCGAATACCTGCATATCCAGTTTAGTTTCGGGACAATAGCTTGCATTCGACAAACAATGGGCAAAATAACCGATATCAAATCCGATCAGATCTGCATCGGGGTATGTCTTTCTGAGTTGATTGGTAACACTGGGGCCAATATAGCCTAAATTTCCTGCAATAAGTATTTTCATGATTTATCAGAAGTTAGATGATTATTCTTGTATAGCATTGGTGCATTGCTGCATTATTTCGGCGCTTTGGTGCAAAGTCATTATACTGCATGATGGTGGCAAAGGTTGTTTTTTTTTATAAGAAATGCAGTCCTTTTTTTATCAAGGGGTCATTTGCTTGGATAAATGGACGATGGTTTTTGGCCAAATGAGATCCCCTGCACCTATTGCATTTCATTAAGCAGGTTCACCGTATGACAGGCGATGATCCCCGCAGTTTCTGTACGGAGCCGGTTAGTCCCCAGTGAAACGGGTATGAAATCATGGCTGAGCGCCATGTCGATCTCTCCCTGGGTAAAATCACCTTCCGGTCCGATGAGCAGGAGAACATGGGTCCTCGTGACCACAACTTCCGATAGCTTTTTTCGCTCTGATTCCTCACAGTGTGCAATAAAACGGTTGTAAGGAGACCCGGAAATACTTTCAATAAACCTGCTGTAATCCGTTAGTTCGTGAAGTACGGGTAAATAAGGGACCATGGCCTGTTTCATGGTGGCAATGATCATCTTCTGAAGCCTGTCAGTTTTTAGTACATGGCGCTCTGAACGGTGACAGAGCAGGGGAGTGATAACATCTACGCCAATCTCGACTGCCTTTTCGATAAACCATTCAAAACGGTCAATATTTTTTGTGGGTGCAATGGCAATGTGCAGAGAAAAACTTCTGGCTTTATGATGTGCAACGATTCCCGTAATGCTCAAAACGCATTGTTTGGCGTCGGGTATGGTAATTGTTGCATCGTACATGCCTCCCAGGCCGTCAATGAGCCGGATCTTGTCTCCGCGCCTGAGACGAAGCACACGTATACAATGCGCTGATTCTTCGGGTGAAAGCAGGGCTTGGTTGTCGTGGATATGGGGGCTGAAGAATATGTGCATTTCTATTTCATAAAAGATTCCTGAGTAAACTTACACCAAAAATAACAAGTAATCCTTCTTTTTACATAAAATGAGGACGGGACAATTGGTCATCAGGATCTTTCGACCAGCCTGAAGTTAGTGCCACCTTCAAAACCCAAGGCCATCTGCTCAACGTATACGGAGCTGGCATCAAATCCGAGGGCCTTCACATCGGAAAGACTGTGCCGGACGAAAAAGAGGTAGATGTTGATGATCACCCGTTCCAGAAATTTAAATTCCAGGTCGGAGAGATTCAACCTGTCGATGATAATAAACCGGAAATCAGTGATCACATTGTGCTTGCGCAGTGAAGGATAGCCGCTGAAGAGATCAATATCTCCCCTTTTTGCCATTTCATTGGTAATGTGTTTGAACATGCTGTGAATCCGCCGTTCAACCTTGAAACCCAGGAAAAAGTCAATCCTGGTCAGGATACCAGGAATTATATGCGTGACTTTGTATTCCATGGTCCGGGGATCGTCCATGATGTCCACATGGATCAGCCAGTAATGGTCGGCACGTTTGGGCTGCTTGTTCAGAATTGACAGGATGATCTTTGATTCTACATCTGTGACACGATTGGCTTTGGTAAGGTATACCAGGTTGGAGGAAGTTTTCGGAATGCTGGTATCATTGCGGAGATCTTTGATGGTATCAATATATTGTTCCAAAGGAAGGAATCGCAAAAACCGGTTGGTAATTCTACGACCATGATACCACGAAAGCATAACAATGACAAGAATTCCGGCAGCCAGAATGGTAAACCAGCCACCATGCGAGAACTTGAAGAGATTGGCATACAGAAAAGCCCCCTCGATCAACAGGTAAATACCCAGAAAAGCAACCCTGACGACCAGGGGAGTTCGTTTTATCGACAGGTAAGATACCATGAGAAAGGTGGTGATCAGCATGGTGATGGTGATGGAAAGTCCGTAAGCAGCTTCCATATTGTTTGATTCCCTGAATATTAAAACCACAAGCATGCAGGAGAACCATAAAAACCAGTTAATGCTTGAAATGTACATCTGGCCTTTCTGCAGGGTAGGGTATTTGATCTTGATCTTGGGCCAGAAATTCAATGAAATGGCCTCACTGATCAGCGTATACGAACCGCTGATCAGTGCCTGGCTGGCGATTATGGCTGCTGCCGTGGCAAGGGCAACCCCGAACGGGAGGAACCACGCAGGCATAAAGGCAAAAAATGGATTGGTCAGGTTGTTGATGGCATTGCCATGACTGAGCAACCAGGCACCCTGTCCTAAATAATTCAGAATCAGTGTTATTTTTACAAAGATCCAGGATATCCGGATGTTTTTAATTCCGCAGTGCCCGAGATCAGTATACAGCGCTTCTGCCCCGGTGGTGCAAAGGAATACAGCTCCTAAAAGGAGAATACTTCCCGGATATTTCCACAATAAATGCACTGCGTACCAGGGATTGAAAGCTTTCAGTACCGAGAGCTGCTCATGGATCTCCAGCAGACCAAGGACCCCAAGCATTAAAAACCAGAAAAACATAACTGGTCCGAAGAACTTTCCGATGTACTCGGTTCCGAATTGCTGCACCAAAAACAGCGCAGTTAAAATGGCAATTACAATCGGCACTACCTTGATGGCGGGATTGATCAGCTGAAGCCCCTCAATGGATGAAACAACCGTGATAGAGGGAGTAATGATCCCATCGGCCAGCAGCGTGCTGCCACCAATGATTGCCAGGATATATACCCACCGCTTGCTTTTACGCAGCAGTGCAAACAAAGAGAAGATGCCGCCTTCACCCTTGTTATCCGCTCTAAGTGTAATAATTACATACTTGATTGTTGTCTGTATGGTGAGGGTCCAGATCACACAGGAAAGAATGCCCACAATAAAATCGGTCTCAATTGGGAAATCCTCTCGGATTACGGCCTTCATTACATACAGCGGGGATGTCCCGATATCGCCAAAAACTATTCCAAGTGTAACGAGTAAACCTGCCGCACTGAATTTAATGCCATGGCTTTTGCCGTTGCTTGTCATCTTAATACGCTACAGTGAGCCTCCCGGGATTTTTTAAGCATGCAAAGGTGAAGCATTTAATTTGAAATTACAAGAGAAACTGGCCAAAAGTAAACGGTGCGAAAAAGGAGGGTAACGCACACCAGGGAACAAAAAGGTTACTTTACTGATCTTTGACGGATAGACTCCTGTTGAAAAAAAATTATAAGTTTTTCCACTGACTGTTTTATGATTTTTATCAAATTAATTAGATTGCCCGTCAATATTATTTGAACGAATCCCAGGCCATGATTTATCTTTAGGGCCTGATCACAAAAACCTAAACTATAAAAGTTAGCCGTTGAAAAGAGCGCTTACCCTGTTACTGATCTTTTTTTATCTGTTTGGGAACAGTCAGACAAGGAGGGTATTGTTTATCGGGAACAGTTACACCTTTTATAATGACATGCCACAGATCGTTGCCAATCTGGCTAGTTCCGGGGGTGCAACCCTGATCTGGCAGTCTAGTGCACTTCCGGGTTATACCCTTCAGCAGCACTCCTCAAACAGTACTACTCTGGGATTGATACAACAGGGTGGCTGGGATTATGTTATTTTACAGGAATTCAGCCAGTATCCTTCCGAGCCGTTAAGCACGGTTGAGGTATATGTATATCCGTATGCACGCAACTTACATTCACAGGTTAATTCGTACAATACTAATGCCCGTACCATGTTTTACATGACATGGGGCAGAAGAGACGGTGATGCCGACAGGTGTGCCAGGCTCCCTGAAGTATGTACTTATATCGGAATGGATGACCTTACCAGGGAAAGGTATATGTACATGGCAATCGATAATCAGGCAGAAGTTAGTCCTGTTGGTGCCGTTTGGCGTAATATCCGTCAAAACTTCCCTGCCATTGAATTGTACAATATCGATGGCAGCCATCCTTCCGAAGCAGGCTCCTACGCTGCAGCTTGCGCTTTCTATGCTGCAATTTTCAGAAAGGACCCGTCGCTTCTTACCTATAATTATACACTGTCTGCAACTGATGCTGCGAATATCAGGAATGCTGCAAAGGCAGTTGTTTATAACAACCTGGCGACATGGTACGTCGGAGCATATGATGTGCCTGATACTCAGGCTCCCACGGCTCCCACAGGGCTAAATGCTACAAGTGTGCAACAATCAAGCCTGACATTGAACTGGACTGCATCTACTGATAATGTCGGCATATCAGGATATACAGTCTATATGAATGGTGTGCAGGTTAGTACAGGCAGACTCACCACTGCAAGCATTACAGGACTGAGTGCCGCCACCGCTTATACGTTCACGGTCAGAGCAAGGGACGGTGCTGGCAATCTATCTCCGCTTAGCGCCTCATTAATTGTTACCACAGCAGATACCGAGGCTCCTACAGTACCGCTTGCCTTGTCCTCCGGCAACCTTACAGAAACCGGTTTCACATTAAGCTGGGCTGCCGCAACGGATAACGTAGGCGTTACAGGATATGATGTTTACCGGAACGGCTCATTGCTGAGCTCAGTTACCGGTACATCTGCTGTAATATCAGGTCTGACGGCCTCCACCACCTATGCCATGACAGTAAGAGCAAGGGATGCAGCAGGCAATGCTTCAGCTCAAAGCACGATATTCAACGTTACTACTCCCGATACACATGCACCTGCTGTTCCTGCTGGACTTGCATCAGCCAACATAACTCAGACCAGCTTTACCCTGAGCTGGACTGCTTCCACAGATAATGTGGGTGTTATCGGTTACGATGTTTATAGAGACGGGACCTATCTGGAGACCGTTACAGGCACTACTTTTGGCATCTCCGGATTGTCTGCCGGTACTACCTACGTTATGACGGTCAGAGCCAAAGATGCCGCCAATAATGTATCGGCAGCAAGCACTGCCCTCAGTGTCAAAACCCTTGATCCAGTTGTAGTCGATAGCCAGCCACCTACCGCACCAACAGCACTTGCATCCTCCGGCATCACCCAGACCAGTTTTATTCTGAGCTGGACAGCGTCTACAGATAATGTTGGTGTTACAGGTTACCTTGTATATAAGAACGGTGTATTGGAAATTACTGTCACCAGTACATCTGCCAGCATTACCGGTTTGAATGTCTCGACTTTGTATTCATTTACGGTGCGGGCAAGAGATGCGGCCGGCAATCTTTCTGCTGTCAGCAGTCCGTTATCTTTAACCACCCCCGATACCGAAGCTCCTGCAGCACCAACCGGACTGTCATCCGGAAGTCTTACGGAAACGGGATTTTTGTTTAGCTGGATCGCCTCGGCAGATAATGTTGGTGTTACGGGGTACGATGTTTTTCAGAATGGTACGAGAGTAGCTTCAGTTACCGGTACTTCTGCGAATATTACGGGTTTATCCGCATCCACAACCTACGCCATGACAGTTAAGGCTAAAGATGCTGCAGGCAATATTTCCATTGCCAGCGCGGTATTTAACGTTACTACCCCTGACACACAGGCTCCCGCTGCTCCCGGCCCATTATCTGCAAGCAACATCACACAGTCCGGTTTTACATTAAGCTGGACAGCCTCCTTGGATAACGTTGGTGTTACCGGATATGATGTTTACCGGAACGGTTCTTATGAATCGTCGGTTACCGGCACAACGGCAAGTATCACAGGCTTAGCGGCTTCCACCAGTTATGCCATGACTGTTAGGGCAAAGGACGCAGCCGGCAATACTTCAGTTTCAAGTGCAATTCTGAATGTTACCACAGCTGAGGCCGTGATTGTTGATAGCCAGGCACCGGCGGTCCCCACAGGATTAACCTTCTCCAATGTAACACAAACCGGATTTACTTTAGGCTGGACCGCTTCAACAGACAATGTGGGTGTCACAGGATACGATGTATACCAGGACGGAGTGCTGATCGCCACGGTGGCAGTAAACTCGGCAGACATTTCAGGACTGACGGCTTCTGCGACCTATGCTATGACAGTGAGCGCAAGAGATGCTGCCGGAAACATATCCGGCTTATCTGTGCCCCTGAATGTAACTACCCTCGAGGTAGTTATACCTGACACCGAAAAACCTACAGCCCCAACCGGTTTGTCTTCATCTGATATCAGTGAAACCGGATTTACCCTTACCTGGACTGCCTCCACAGATAATATTGCCGTTACCGGATACGATATTCTCCTGAACAGCACGCACGTCACCACAGTTGTTTCAACCACGGCTACGCTGAGCGATCTTCCATCTGCCACAAATTATTCTGTGACCGTAATCGCAAAGGATGCAGCAGGCAATCTTTCTGATCCCAGTACCGAACTCATTGTCAGGACCTTAGATGAGATCATTCCTGATACGCAGGCTCCGACCGTTCCTGCAGGCTTGTCCTCAGCATCTGTTACTGAAACTGGATTTACACTGACCTGGGCTGCATCTGCGGATGATGTCGGCGTCACCGGATACGATGTTTACCGAAACGGTATTTTATTGAATACAGTCACAGGTACTTCCATGAACATTACCGGACTGAATGCCGGTGCAACTTATTCAATGACTGTCAGCGCTAAAGATGCGGCCAATAATGTCTCTGCACGGAGTAACATACTTTATGTTACTACTGCTGATTTTCAAGCCCCTACGGTTCCTACCGGATTATCATCCGCTGCTGTCACGGAAACAAGCTTCACCTTTAACTGGACCGCTTCTACTGATAACGCCGGTGTTACCGGGTATGATGTGTACCGGAACGGTACCTTGCTGAATACGATCACAGGCATATCCTTCAATGTTACCGGGCTTAGTGCCGGATCTGCCTATTCAATGACTGTCAGAGCAAGAGATGCCGCCGGAAATACTTCTGGCCTCAGCAGTATTCTTTATGTTACCACCGCTGATCTTCATGCACCAAATGTCCCTGCTGGTCTGGCTGCTGCAAATATTACAGAAACAAGCTTTAGCCTTACCTGGACGCCCTCAACCGATAACGTGGGTGTTACTGGTTACGATGTTTACCGGAATGGGAGTCTGTTAAATTCTGTCACCAGTGCCTCCATGACTATAACCGGTTTGAATGCAGGCACAGCCTATGCGATAACGATCAGGGCAAAAGACGCAGCCGGTAACACTTCCCCAGTGAGCAGCATCCTGAATGTAACAACCCTGGATACCCACGCTCCCTCCGCACCAACGGGACTTACCAGCAGCAACCTCACGCAATCAAGCTTCACGCTGAACTGGACCGCCGCCAGCGACAATGTGGGCGTAACAGGATACAATGTATACAGGAATGGAACATTGCTGCAAACGGTAACCGCTCCTTCAGCAAATGTGAGTGGTTTGTCAGCATCTGTATCTTATTCCATGTCGGTAAGTGCAATTGATGCTGCCGGAAATATATCATCATCCAGTTCCGTTCTTGTGGTTACCACGCCCGATACACAGGCTCCGGCTGTTCCAACCGGCCTGACTTCCAGCAATATTTCACAATCAAGCTTTACATTAACCTGGACGGCATCAGCAGATAATGTAGGCACCACCGGTTACGATGTTTATCAGAATGGGGTATTCCTTGTTACCGTTACTGGCAATACCGTCGGAATTTCAGGACTGGCTGCCTACACATCATATGCAATGACAGTAAGAGCGAAGGATGCGGCTAATAATATTTCTTCTGCGAGTGCTGTTTTAAATGTCCGGACCCTCGATAACCAACCCCCAACGACCCCTGCAGGACTATCAATAAGCAATCTGATACAATCGGGTTTCAGGTTGAACTGGACCGCATCCACTGATAATGTGGGAGTTGCAGGATATGATGTTTACCAGAATGGTGTTCAGGTTGCTACGGTTACAACCAACTATGTTAACATTACCGGCTTAAGAGCTTCAGCAAGTTATATTATGACAGTCAGAGCCAGAGATGCTGTGGGTAATACATCGCCTCTCAGCAGCCCGCTACCTGTTACAACCCCGGATACCGAAGCACCGAGTGTCCCGGCAGGGTTATCATTCTCCGACCTGTCACAAACAGGCTTTACGCTTACCTGGAGTTCTTCAACCGACAATGTAAATGTTACCGGCTATGATATATACAGGGACGGAGTTCTTGTAGCAACAGTCGGAGGTACTGCAGCAGGGGTGACGGGGCTGTCAGCCTTCAGATCTTATAATATGACCGTGAGAGCAAGGGATGCAGCCGGGAATGTCTCTGCTGCAAGTGCCGTATTGAGAGTTACTACGCCGGACACCGAACATCCGACCACACCAACCGGGCTGACGTATTCCAACCTGACTCAATCGGGCTTCACGTTGAACTGGACAGGCTCTACCGACAATGTTGGAGTTACTGAATATGAGATCTATGAGCATAATATCCTGGCTAGAACAGTTACAGGTACCGCTGCAACGCTTACTGGTCTGGCTGCTGCCAGAACCTATTCCATAACCATAAGGGCCAGGGATGGTGCGGGTAACCTGTCTACTCCCAGTGATGTTCTGGAAGTTACAACACCTGATACGGAGGCTCCGACAGTCCCTTCGGGTTTGAATTATACCAACCTTACCCAGTCTGGCTTTACGCTGCGGTGGGCTGTCTCCACGGACAATGTAGGGGTAACTGAATACCTGGTGTATCAGAATGGCGTTCAGGTGACCAGGGTTACCGGGAATAGCACTGTTCTGGTTGGACTCGCTGCTTTCAGAACTTATGCCATGACTGTAAGGGCCAAAGATGCAGCCGGTAATACTTCAGCTGTCAGTTCTGTTCTGAATGTTACCACGCCTGATACAGAGCCTCCTACAGTTCCTGCTGCGTTGACAACTAACGACATTACTGAAACCGGTTTTACGCTGAAATGGAAGGCATCGTCAGACAATGTTGGTATCAATGGATATGAGATTTACAGGGATGGGTCATTATTGACAATATGTACCGATACTGTTGCTCAAATTGACGGACTGGTCGCTTATAAGCAATATGTCATGACAGTCAGGGCAAAGGATGTAGCGGGGAATTACTCCCCGGTGAGTGATGCCATAAAGGTACAGACACTTGATTTGCAATCTCCGGCAGCACCGGCAGAAGTCATTGCTGATAATGTTACCGACAGCACGTTCACCTTAAGCTGGTCTCCGGCATCCGACAATGTTGGCGTTGTGGAATATGAGGTTTACTGTAACAACATGCCCGACCTGATCACATCTGATACCTCCATTATGATTACAGGACTTGCCTCCTCCACGCAATACGTAGTCTTTGTGAAAGCCAGGGATGCAGCCGGCAATTCCTCCACCGCCAGTACGGAGATTCAACTCATAACTCCCGATACACAGCGTCCGGGGATCCCGGAAGGGCTGACCGCTGTCAACATTACCTACAAAAGCTTTAAACTGAAGTGGAATTCGGCAGCGGATAATGTGGGCGTTACAGAGTATTTTGTTTTCCAGAATGATTCGCTGGTTGCTACTGTAACCGGAACAGAAGCATTCTTCAATGAGTTGCCGTATAATACAGCCTATTATATGAGTGTCAGTGCCGGAGACGCAGCAGGAAATATTTCCGACACTTGTGAATACCTGGAAGTCACCACGGGTTTCCCGGGCAACAATGCTACCATTACTGTATTTCCCAATCCTGTCCGGGATGATTATTTTTACATCGATCTCGGAAGAGAAGATTTCAGGAAAGCAGTCATTGAATTGTTTGATCAGAGCGGAAATCTGTTGCAGAGAAGAATCGCCGACGGAACCAACCGCTTAATCGTGATTTCTGATTATGAACTGAGAGTTGGTGTATATTATATCACTGTGCACATTGATGGATCCGTCTACAACAGGAAGCTGATCATTGATAATGACTGATGACGGACTTCACGGATATCCTCTCACCATAATAAAATTGCCCGGTCCCTCTGTAATATAAATTACAATCCTTATATTTGCATTCAATTAATAAAATATTGAATCATCTGATCATTGGATCAATAAATCATAAAATGAACAGATCATTAAATCAATAAATCAACAAATCATTAAATCAATAAATAATATGAGTACAAACAAATTCTTAAGTTCAACCAGTTCACTGGCGATAGTAGTCGTTGCCATATTCTTCGTGGCATCCTGCAAGGGAGGAGGCAAATCGGCCGACCAGGACCAACTGGCCGCAGATAGTCTTAGCAAAGAATTACTGGCCTCCGATATAAAAGAGGTTTTATATCCGCTGCCCGCTCCATTTGAAATGACACAGATGCTTACTGACATCGGTGCAACTTATTCATCTAAGAACCTGAATGCTCCGGGAAAGGTTGAGAAATACATTACCGAACAAAGTAAGGCAATTAACCTGGGTATTTACGGCGCAGATCTCGCCTATGCCTCAACCTACCAGCAACAACAGGATATTCAGACGTACCTGAATTCCATAAAAACTCTTGCTGATCAGCTTGGCGTAACATATGATTATTCGAAATTGCTGTCCGAAGAATACAAAACCAAATTCGAGAACAAGGATTCTCTTATTTCTATTGTTACCAATACGATTTACGATACTTACCAGTACCTGGATCAGAAAAGCAATCCTGATCTGGCTGTCAATATGGTTACCGGTATGTGGGTTGAACTGATGTACCTTGCTACCAATATATCTGAAAATTCATACAATTTTACGGGTATGGTTGACATAATCAGCAAGCAGAAGGCTTCCTATGATAAAGTTATGAGCCTTCTGACCGCAAGGAATACCAATGCAGATATCCAAAGCCTGGAAGCAAAACTGCAGGTTCTTAAACCGGTTTACGATAAAGTGGATACCGGATTGTCCGAGGCAGATTACAACCTGATCTTAAAGACTATCAAATCTGTCAGGAATTCCCTGGTTTAAAATCTTGCTAATTCCTTAAAATACCTACAGCCCTGTGCAATTTGCTAGGGCTGTTTTGGTATAGAGTACTTATCATGAACGAATCAATTTTACGGGCGCTGATGCGTTTATTTGCGATTGTCTCTGATATCAACAAGGAGGGGCAATCCGATAGCAAGCGCAGTATTGTCATGGATTACCTCGACCGGCAATACAGTTATGAGATAGTTCATAAATACATTGAATTCTTTGACCAGCAGGTAAAATACCTTCATCAGATCAGTAATGATCCGGTCATCGCTGATCCGGCTGTCAGGAAAATCAACGCCGAGAACCGGATCATCCAGTTGTGCGACCAGATTAATGAGGAGCTTGAGCATGAGCAAAAAATCATTGTGCTGATTTATCTGCTCGACTTTATACAAAGCGGGGAAAAACATACAAGAACCGAATTAAGTCTCGTAAGAACAGCCGCCACCTACCTGAAGGTAGAGGAAGACGAGTTTAAAGACGCAAAATCTTTTACATTCGAAGAGATTAATAGTGTAGTACATCGCGATTGGTTACTGTTCATCAGGACCCGGAATGCAACATCCTCTCCGGAAATCAAACAACTGGGGATTGATAAACTGGATGGCCAGATCGTGGTTTTAAGGATTCCAAGTGCTGATACTTACATCTTCAGGTATTATGGCAATATGATGTTGCTCATGAACGGGCATCGCATCAAACCAGGTCGTTCCTATATCTGGTCTTTGGGTTCAGTTTTGAGAAATCCGAAGATAGGCTCCATATACTTCAGCTGGGTCCGGGGAAAATTTATCCAAGCCAGTGCTGAGGTGAAATTTGTATTTACTGCAGAGGATATACAGTTCACTTATTTCAACAGCAAGAATGGCGTAAAAAAATTCAATCTGACCGAGGAATCCGGACGGCTTGTCGGCATAATTGGCGGAAGTGGTTCAGGAAAGTCAACCTTGCTGAATGTCCTGAACGGAAATCTGAAACCCCGCCAGGGTTCAATCAGGATCAACGGATGGGACATTCATGAAAACAAGGAATTGGTCAAGGGAATTATCGGTTATGTTCCACAGGATGACTTGTTGATCAAGGAACTAACCGTATATGAAAACCTTTACTTCAATGCTAGGTTGTGTTTCGATGGGTATACCCATGAACAAATTAACGAAGTTGTGGACGATGCACTTGTTGATTTCGACCTGGTTGAAGCACGTGACCTGAACGTTGGTGACGCATTTACCACTTTCCTGAGCGGCGGACAGCGAAAACGCCTTAATATCGCCCTGGAACTGATCAGGGAGCCATCCATTCTTTTTGTAGATGAGCCCACATCCGGATTGTCATCTGCCGATTCGGAAAAGGTCATCACCCTCCTGAAAAGGCAAACCCTGAAGGGTAAATTGATAATCGCCAACATACACCAGCCATCCTCAGATGTTTTCCGCATGATTGACAAACTCCTGGTGATGGATCAGGGAGGAAGGGTGGTGTATTATGGCCATCCTATCAGTGCCATTACCTATTTCAAGCAGGAAGTCCATTATGCGGATGCTGAGGAAACAGAATGCCTTTCCTGTGGTAATATCAACTCAGATGAAATCCTGCGGATCATCGAATCACGGGAAGTGGATGCAAACGGAAGACTTACCCGCAAGCGCAAAACAAACCCGGAGGAATGGTATCAGCGGTTTCTTGAGAATATTGATGTCAATACCAAACTGATCGTTCGGGAACATGATTCATCCATTCCAAGGAATAATTTCAAAATTCCTGATCACTTCCATCAGTTTTGGATATTCCTGAAACGCGACTTGCTGGCAAAGTATTATAACAAGCAATACCTCATGCTTCTGGCACTTGAGGCTCCGATACTGGCTTTTATTCTTGCCTTCTTTTCAAAGAACTTCACCTTTGTTAATGGTGTTCCCCGTTATATATTCGGCGAAAACACTGTAATGCCGGCGTTCCTGTTCATGGCGGTTATCGTTGCGCTGTTTTTGGGCCTTGTGATCAGCGCAGAGGAAATCTTCAAGGACAGGAAAATACTGAAGCGGGAGAAATTTCTGAACCTGAGCCGGTCCAGTTACCTGTTTTCCAAGATCTGTATCCTTTTCATGATTTCAGCATTACAGACATTTATTTTTGTCCTGATCGGAAATTCCATGCTTGAAATACAGGGAATGTTATTCCGTTACTGGATAATCCTGTTCACGGCCTCCTGCTGGGCGAACATGGTAGGCCTCAACATTTCATCGGGTTTTAATTCAGTGGTCACAATCTATATTCTGGTACCACTGATCCTCGTACCACAGTTATTGTTCAGCGGTGTTGTGGTTGATTTCAGCAAAATGCACAACAAAATTGCAAACGACAAAGCAGTTCCGATTATCGGCGACCTGATGACATCCAGATGGGCTTACGAAGCCCTGGCGGTTACTCAGTTCAAGGACAATGCTTATGAAAAGTATTTTTACGAGGCTGAAAGGAGGGCAAAGAATGCCGGTTATTTCCGATCCTATGTAATTTCCGGTCTTTCGGAGATTGCCAGGGATACGAAAGATCTTTATCAAAATCCTACCGACACTTTCAGGTATGCCAACAACCTCAGTGTCATGCGGTCTGAGATGAATATCATCTGCCTGGATATCGGACAAAATCCACCCGACTTCACCGACAGTCTGACCCCCGGACTTTATCATCCTTCCATGAATGAATCTGTGCAAGCTATTCTCGACAAGGCACTGGTCATCTACCGTCGTCGGTACAACCGGGCTGTTGATGAAAGGGACCGGATATACCGGGACCTGGTTGCCAAACTGGGAGGGGAAGAAAACTTCATGCAGTTTAAGCAAAGGTATTACAACAAGCAACTGGCAATGGCTGTAACCAACGAAAAAGAAATCCAGCAATATTCGGTACATGACGGTGAAATGGTTCCCATAAAAGATGCCATTTTCCGGGAATCCAGAATGAGTAGCTGGAGAGCCCATTTTTATGCACCTTTCAAGAACCTGTTTCATCAAAAGGTCGATACCTTTTGGTATAACCTTGTGCTTATCTGGATCTTTACCGGATTACTCCTTGCATTGCTGTACTATGATATTATCCGGAGGGTGCTCAACTACCTGGAGACACTCAGGCTGAACAGGTTGAACCGAATGAGAATAAACAGGCTCATAAAAATTGCGGAACAAAACCGCCCCATCAGGCGCACAAGCTCTTGAAAACTTTATATTTTTCAGTACAATCATTGACATGCACGGCAATAGCAAAGCTTTTTAATTTTTTTTTATCTTTGCACCTCATTTACAAAATAATCAGTGATGATCAGGATCACATTTCCCGATAATTCCATCCGTGAGTATGAACAGGGTGTAACAGGCCTGGACATAGCCAGGAATCTTAGTAACAGCCTTGCCCGTGAGGTGGTCGCCGTGAGCGTCAACAATGAAATATGGGATGCTACGCGGCCCATCAGGAGTGATGCCAGCGTGGTGCTGCATAAGTTTGATACCCCCGAAGGCAGGCATGCCTTTTGGCATTCTTCGGCTCACCTCATGGCTGAAGCACTCGAAGCCCTTTATCCCGGTATTAAGTTCGGCATCGGCCCTGCCATCGAAAACGGTTTTTATTATGATGTTGATCCAGGTGACGGTGTGGTGATTACCGAAACAGACCTGCCCAGGATCGAAGAGAAAATGTACGAGCTCAGCAGGAAGAACAGTGCGTACAAAAGGGAAGAAATTGGAAAAAAGGAAGTGCTTGACCTGTTTGGTGCCAAGGGAGACGAATATAAAATCGAACTGATCCGGGAACTTGAGGATGGTACAATAACCCTCTACCGGCATGGTAACTTCACGGATCTTTGCCGTGGCCCCCAT
>JGI11641J44799_10000178_pt1 | contig 18279 bp, 18 predicted proteins | sample WetSurSiteA1Bulk_FD_44799 | JGI IMG/M metagenome (IMG submission 44799) | reverse complement strand
TATCACCAACCATCACCCGCACCATGGTCGTACGGACACGCACTCCAACCATCATCGGTCCCACTCCATTATGGATGTTCCTAACCGAGACGTATACGCCTGTCCCACTTTACGTGAATACACCGCATCCGGTGATCGAGGCCTATCGAGCTGGAATTAATGCCTATGAGAAAGCCGATTGGAAATCCTTGCTTGAATTTATGGATCAAGCAGTTGCCATGGATTCTCATTCTCCAGACTTTTATTATTACACGGGTGAAGCATATCGTTTATTGGGTCAGCCTCAAGATGCAGTGATTGCGTTTGGTGATGCTCTGGAAATAAACCCAAAATTTGCTCCAGCTTACCTTGGTCGTGCACTTGCCTATGAATCCATCAATCCAAAGGCAGATATTGAAGGCGAGCTTAGATACGCCCTCGATTACGATCCCTATTATGTAGATGCATACCTCCAAAGAGCGAGAATCAGGCTCAAACATAAAAATCCTGAAGGCGCTTTGGAAGATCTGCTTGCCGCTGAAAGCCTCTCTCCTGATAACCCGATGGTATTTGTCCTTCGAGCCAAAGCTGACCTTCAGCTTGGAGATGCATATGCTGGTCTTGAAGATGCCTTGCACGCCCACGAGCTTGATTTAACGCTATTACCCGCCTACCTCACCCTTGCCGAAGTGTATTTGGCTCTCCAGGATAATCAGCAAGCCCTCAATAATGTAGAGACCTATTTGCTTTATATTCTAAATGATGCTGAAGGTTGGGCAGTCAAAGCCCAGATCGCTTACCAGATGGGTAATATTGATCAAGCACTAACTGCATGCACTTTGGGTAGCGCCGTGGACGAAGAAAACGCACCTTCGTGGTACTACTGCGGACTCATCCATCTTGAGCAGGGAGATCCCAGGACTGCTGTCAACGACCTGGTGGCAGCGGTAAATTTAGATTTGCTGAATTTCGACTATAGCATCGCCCTGGCAAAAGCGTTGTGGGCAGACGGGAGATTGGACGGGGCTATCCGGCAATATAAAAGTGCTGAGTCAATTGCCGCAAATCCAGCTCAGCTTGCAGTAGTATTTTATTATCGTGCGCAAGTATATGAGCTGGCAGAAAAAATGACCCAGGCTGGATTGGATTGGGGAAGGCTCTTAGCCTTGCCCGAAGATCAAGTTCCTGAAGATTGGTGGAATTACGCCCAGGAACGCTGGGCTTTCCACAATCCACCCACTCCAACAGATACCTCTACCAGTACGCGCGCCCCAACTCGCACAGCCACGGGGACCAGGACCCCCATACCCACCATAACCCCCACTCCAACCCGAACGTTAACTCCGACGATCACCAACACGCCCACTACGACAAGCACGCCTCAACCAACCCCCACGAACATTCAGTGATAATCAGGTTTTTGGACGAATGTTACCCGAATGTTAGAGATATGTTAGAACCCACCTCCGTATCTCTTGCCATTGAGCCCAGGTCGCGCTATAATCCGCCGAGTAAAATCAGGGCAATAACTTATCGAGGTATAAATGCCAGTTTACACGTATCGATGTGAGAATTGTGGTGTTCGATTTGAACGCTTGCAGGGTTTTAATGACCCTGTTCTCACCCGTTGTCCTGAATGCAATAAGAAAGCCCTCCGTAAAGTATATACGCCTGTGGGGATCGTATTCAAAGGTTCCGGCTTTTACGCCACAGATCACCGGTCATCCTCTGGTTCTTTCAATCGAACATCAAAATCAACCGATTCAGAACCTGAAACAGAGAAAAAGGTCGAACCAGCCAAGGCTACCACAGAAAAAACATCCGAATCCTGAACCCTTGTTGGATAATCATGAGCCTACCTAAAAGGCGATCATAAAAAGCCCCGAAGTATCGAAAATAAATTACAAATTAATAATAGGCAAAAAAATTGGCGGTCTTTACGCCGCCAATTTTGCTAGGTTATATGCAATACATAATAAATCCCATAATGAAGATGCAACGAACAACCATCCGGCATATCAATTGTTAATAAAGTAAAATATTCAGCACGTTTGAGTAACAATAATATTTTCCTTCTGACAATTCCACGAGGGTTATTGTTAGAGACTGAGACTCTATTCCTGTTCTTCTTTGAGGTGATGAAATGGATCGTAAAACTGCTTTAAATATCGTCCAAGAATATGTCAAAAATGAAAACCTGGTCCGCCACATGCTGGCAGTTGAAGCTGCAATGCGTTTCTATGCAGCTAAATTTGGTGAAGACCAGGAAATCTGGGGGATCACTGGCCTCTTGCATGACTTTGATTGGGAGATTCATCCCACGCTGGAAGAGCACCCTCAAGCCGGCGCTGCCATCCTGCGGGAAAGAGGGGTGCCCGAGGGTATTGTTCGGGCGGTGCTTAGTCATGCGGATCACACGGGCATACCAAGGCAGACAAACATGGAGAAAGCCTTATATGCCTGCGATGAAATCACAGGCTTGATCACAGCTGTCGCTCTTGTGCGCCCTTCCCGTTCCTTATCGGATCTCGAATCCAGCTCTGTAAAAAAGAAATGGAAGGATCGGGCATTTGCAGCAGGTGCCAACCGTGATGAAATTGCTAAGGCAGCCCAGGAATTCAATATTGAGTTATGGGAACATGTAGGGAATGTGATCCTGGCAATGCGTACGATTGCACCCGAGTTAGGACTTGCAGGATGAGGGATTTACTGCATCACGATGAGTGCGAGCGATGATGTTCGCACTTTTGTTATGTTACTGTTTTATCTGATCAAAATTACACCACATTCATGGCAAGGCAAAGTAAAAAAAGGGACATTTCTACATTGCCTTGACATTCATTGACAATCCCCACTATATTGATTATACTCGTTACATATCGGCTATACGAAAATTCTATGCGCAACACATCTTGGAGCTCCTATGCCCTCTGATACCAAAATCCCTTCACATATTACTGACCATACTCCACTCGTGCCCTCAATCAACTCATGGCGAATTTTTCTTTCCGACCAGGGTAAATCACCTCACACTGTTAAAGCTTTTTCTGCTGATATGCTCTTGTTGGCCAGTTTTCTCCCGCCCGATCGTCCGGTTGGTGCCATTACGACCAATGAGTTGAACAATTTTCTCGAATGGATGCAAAAACAGCGTGGTGTCCCATGCAGCCCAAAAACCCTGGCAAGGCGTATCACTTCGATAAAAGCATTTTTCCGCTGGTTGGTGAAATTTGGCGTGATCGTGGTTGATCCCGCAGAAAAAGTNTTACAACAATCTGTAATCAGCCCTCTCCCTCAAGTGCTCACACCTGAAGAAGCCCAATCGGTGTTGGATGTGGCTAATAAATACCGCCAGGCATCACAGCCTGATGCACGCTATTACACCTTGCTCGCCCTGTTGCTCGAGACGGGAATTAAAAAAAGTGAGTGCCTGGCGTTAAGTCCCAACCATCTAGACCTGGATGCCCCTAACGGCGCCTTGCTATTTGTACGCTATGCCAGCCCTCAACACCGTTACAAAGAACGCAAGATCCCTGTTTCGCAGGAATGGATCACTGCATTTCAGGAATATCAACAACAATACCACCTGGGGGATCAATTGTTTCCCTGGTCACAACGCCGTTTGGAATATCTCCTCGAGGATCTTGGTGAGGAAGCAGGTTTAGCAAAACACCTTTCTTTTGAAATGTGTCGATGGACTTGCGCTTTACATGACCTGAACACAGGTATGGAAACAAACAAGGTTCGCCAAAAAATGGGTTTATCAAAAATTCAATGGCGTGAGGTGAGGCTTAAATTACAGAAGTTAGGTGGTTCGATTCCTGAACAATGAGAGGTGAAGAACCTGGGAAGAGCTGGGTTTAACCCGAGCTATTTCACTTACTCGGAAACCAGGAACCCAAATAATTTCTTCTCCCGAACAGATAATCGGCCACCGGTCACGAGCATCTTTTGGCAGCTTTACATTGATCATCAGATCAGAAATTTTTATCGAATGACCATTCAGACCCAACGGTTTGATTCTGTCTCCCGGTTCTCGCACCCGAACGGTCAATGGGAATAATAGATCACTCTCATCCAACCATGCCTGGAAAGGATCCATATTGGTGTCAAAAAGTTGATCAGCTAGCTCAGGTTTAGTGATCTCCTCGACTTTTAGCTGCCAATTTTTATTGATGAATATCGATGATCGATTCTGAAAAGTTCGTGTCTCACCCGGTGCGAGTATTGGATAATCATCCCCAAAGAAATCAGCCTGCCAGCTTGCTACCCAAAATTTCGTCCCTTCCTTAACCAGGCGTATACCAGCAACCAGATCAGTTTGAGAGTTTTGTTTGCTCCCAACCAAAATCCTTAAGCCTCTATCGATACAATCGAAATCTACATTTCGTAATCCTGGAAGGAGGAATGCGATCGCCCTCCTTAAGAGGTGGCGTTGAATAGAGATTGGTTGCTGTAAAAATTCATAGGTACGAAACAGCAAAACGCCATTTTCTTGCTTGATTATGGTTGATCCCCAGGCTTCAACAGTTATTTTTTCCAATAAAGAATAATCATCTTTCAGGCCCTGGCCCATCCTTAGCAAAACATTACCGATAGCAGGATTGTACTCAGATAATTTTGGTATTAATTCATGCCTGATGCGGTTACGCAGAAAAGAGACATCCAGGTTGCTACGATCAAAGATCGGGTCGAGACGATAGTTATCAAGATATTTCTGGATCTCTTCCCGCCAGGTTGTTAATAATGGCCTGACCAATGGAATTTCCTTGCTCCAGGGGTNGGGTAAATTGTAAATTTCCATTCCCCTTAAACCNGNCAAACCTGAACCCCGAATTAGATGCATCAGGATCGTTTCGATCTGGTCATTCGCATTATGACCTACCACAACTGCATTTGCATTAANTTTTTTTGCCTGTTCGAATAAGGCGTTATATCGAAGTATTCTTGCAGCTTCTTCGATGGAGACAGAAACCTCCCNGGCATAGTCTCGAACACCTATCCCGCAAGAAATAAAATCTATTCCTAAATGAATAGCAAATTGCTCTACCCNTTTCGATTCTTCATCCGCTTCTGGTCGCAATCCATGATTCACATGNACAGCTATTGTTGAGTAGCCTAGCTGGTACAAAATATGCAACAGACACAATGAGTCAGGACCACCTGAAACACCAACTACGAGTGTTTTATCGGCATGCAGTTGGCATTCATGTTGTAAAATGCTTGCAATTCTGTCTAGCATCTTATGCAGAATTATAGCGTATAATGAATACTCGCTAGTTTATGATAAATTTTCTATAGAAATATAAGCATTTATAATGCAAAATCGTTCGGCTGAGGAGTAGGCACCATGAGTGAAAAAATCCTTATCGTTGATGATGATTTGGATACACTACGATTAGTTGGCTTGATGCTTCAACACCAGGGTTACCGAATTATTGCTGCCAGTAGTGGTGTTCAGGCTATTGCCCTATCGCAAGGTGATAAGCCAGATATGGTCCTCCTCGACATAATGATGCCGGAGATGGATGGCTACGAGGTCGCACGCAAGCTGCGTTCTAATCCAGTAACCAATAATATTCCCATAATTATGTTCACAGCTAAAACCCAGGTCGATGATAAAGTTCAGGGATTCGAAGCTGGAGCAGATGATTATCTAACCAAACCGACCCAACCTCGTGAGCTTTTTGCTCATGTGAAAGCTGTCCTTGCGCGTGGTAAAAAACCCACACCACCTACATCACAGGCACCGCAATCCAGGAAAAGAGGCTATGTGACNGGTGTAATGGCNGCAAAAGGGGGNTTAGGCATCTCAACACTGGCTTTGAATTTGGGGATTAGCCTTCAAGCTAGGAGTAAGAAGGATGTCATCATCGCTGAATTTCGTCCAGGCGAAGGGACAATGGCATTAGACTTGGGATACCTTACTCCTGAAGGGATGTCACACTTACTCCAGCAATCACCTGAGAATATCACCCAGGGAGCGATTGAAGGTGAGTTATTTCAGCATAAATCAGGCGTGAGATTGTTATTATCCTCCTACGACCCAGCTGATGCAAAATATGTAACTGCAGTAGACCATTTTGATGCTATTGCCAGATATTTGGCTTACATGGCTTCCCACGTTGTACTTGATTTAGGTCCTGGCATCACACCTGTTACCGACAGAATTCTCACCTATTGTGACGAGATTATCGTAGTTTTGGAACCAATCCCTGGAACAATCGTGCGTACAATGACTCTGGTGGAGGAATTATCGAAGAAGGGATTTGGTGAAGGAAGAATAAATACCGTGCTCTACAACCGCCAAAGAACCGAAATGCAATATTCCCTTGCACAAGTACAAATGGAGTATCACCACCCAATCAGTATCGTTTTTACGGCAGCTCCAGAACTCACATATCAATGTTCAAAATCGAATATACCTCTTGTTCTTCAACATCCTGACAATCTCACATCTCAACAATTTGCAAAGTTAGCTGATAATATTTCCAAACGTGTACCTGTCAAAGAATGACCAGTACTTCCCGAATCATTGTCGAATCCATTCACCGTACGGCTGAACTAATAAAACAATCCCACCAAACTGTGGTATTGACAGGCGCAGGAATATCTACACCTTCTGGTATACCTGACTTTCGGAGTCCAGGAATTGGTTTATGGACACGATACCTGCCAATGGAAGTGGCCTCCTTATCCGCTTTCCGATACGATCCGGAATTATTTTATTCATGGCTTCATCCTCTCGCCGTTCAAATGCTTTCTGCTCAACCTAACCCTGCACATACTGCCATTGCGTTATTACAAGCAAATGGCTTTGTATCCACAATAATCACCCAAAATATTGATGGTTTGCACACTCGTGCAGGTGCAAAAAATGTTTTGGAAATTCACGGTACGTTAAGAACAATGACATGTATCAAATGCTTCATGCAAATATCTTCGGATGCGATTATTCAAGAATACCTGTCTACTTGTAAGATGCCGCATTGCCAGATATGTGGAGGCATGCTGAAACCTGATGTCATACTTTACGAAGAGCAATTGCCGGTGAAAATCTGGATAAAAGCAGAAGAAGCGTGTCGAAAATGCGATTTACTCCTGGTGGTTGGCACATCCTTAGAAGTCATGCCATCTGCTAAATTGCCTATCCTTGCATTGGAAAATGGTGCCTCATTGGTTATCGTCAATTATATGGATACATATGTTGACGTCCGAGCGAATGTAATCATACGGGAGAATGTTGCGGAAGTATTTCCCCTGATATCGGAACAGGTGCTAAATGACTGAAGCGTCTCGACCTGTCATGGTAAAAAAGTATAAACATTTAATCAGTGTGTTTCAAGAGCTTGCATCGATATTGAACACAGAACAGCTCCTGGAACATATCGTGGAAGAAGCTGTACGGTTATGCGATGCAAAATCTGCCTGGATATTATTTCCCTATCACATTCATCATACCCTTATTTTAGAAACAGGTTGTTTCACCAACAATACTCAATATGAAGGGTTTTCCACGCCACTTAACAACAGCCTGGAAGGATGGGTATTTTCAAACCAACAACCGGTCATGATTAATGATACAGATTTATACGATCATGGTAATGGCGATTTTATTATTCTACCTGGGATTGAGCTTAAATCGTTGCTTGTAGTACCAATCACAATAAAAGATAAACCACTTGGCATTCTCGAAGTAGTAAACGCTAACTCAGGTGCGTTCACCCAGCTTGATCTGGAGATCCTGCTTGCTTTTGCAAGTCAGGTAGCCATATATATTGATAACACACATCGCTTTCTCCAATCCGATCTTGTCACCGAGCTTGTACACGAATTACACACACCCTTAGCAGCATTAAATACTGCCCTTTACTTGCTCCAGAGGTCAGATTTACCTGACGGTAGACGTGAACAAATTTCCCAAATGATCCAAAATGAGTTCAGCCGTCTTACGGAATTAACCACTTCCTTTTTAGAATATGCCAGATTGGAATCTGGTCGGGCGAAATTCAAACCAATCCAATTTGATCTGATTCAATTAATTACTGAAAGTGTCGGAATCATCCAGCTACAGCTTGAAAGCAAGGAAATGACTATCTCCCTCGATTTACCCGCTCAATCCGTTAGTATTAATGCGGATAAGGATAAACTAAAGCAGGTCATCCTGAATTTGCTTACGAATGCCATTAAGTACAATAGCCCTGGTGGAAATATTAATGTCACAGCTAAATCCACCCCTCAAGATATTTCGTTTAGCATCCAGGATCACGGCCAGGGCATTCCCCCAGAATTTCTCCCTCGATTGTTTGAGAGGTTTTATCGCATACCAAACACCGAAAAAGGAATTAAAGGAACCGGCTTAGGATTAACCATTTGCAAGCAAATTGTCGAAGGGCATAATGGTAAGATAGAAGTCGCAAGTACGGTTGGTCAAGGAACAATTTTTACCGTACGATTTCCAAAGATCGAGTGAAATTATCTGTGCCAGGTTGAATAAGTACTTTAAGCATACCTTGCCGGTCGGCATATTCAACGGCTTCGACACCTTGATCGAGTGGAAATGTAGCCTCAATTAATCCTCGTGGATCAACTATGTTGTCAGCAAGCAACCTGATTGCTGGCTCAAAGGAGCCACACCGTGAGCCGATCAAGGTTATTTCATCTACAACAATTCCTGAGAGATTTATTTCAGCATTTCCTTTATATGTGCTTTTCAAAATGATCCGACCCCTCGAACGGACGGATTTACATGCCTGGGTTATCCCGTCAGTCGATCCTGTAGCTTCGACAATAACATCATATTTCTGGGTACCTATCTTCTGTATGGAAACTGTATTAATATCAAGTTTTTCTAATAATATCTGCTGCTTTTGGTGTCTGATCACAACCTCCAACATACAGCCTGTTTGTTGTAAAACCATAGCCGCTAAAAGCCCCAATCTTCCTGCTCCAATGATCAAAACTCGATCAGATGTTTTTATCGATGTTTGCTCAAGAATCTCATGTGCAGCAGCCAACGGTTCGGTGAATACAGCCATGTCATCAGGAACATGATCTGGAACAACATGCAGATTGGTAGTTGGTAGCACNAGATATTCAGCAAATACCCCATTCCAATCATGGATACCCAGTGTTTTCCGATCTTCACAATGACGATTCATGCCCATTTTACAGGTCTGACATACACCGCAAGCNATGTTAATCTCCCCTACTACGCGCTTTCCCATCCAGGCAGGGTCNTCAGGTGAACTTACTACACTTCCAACAAACTCATGTCCTGGTATGCCAGAATATGGATAATAACCCCGTAACAGCTCAAGATCCGTGCTGCACACCCCGGCAAGGAGAACACGAATCAGTGCTTGGTCTCTCCCGGGTATAGGAATAGGTATATTATCAAGAAATTTCAATTGTTGTTTGTCAAGCCACAGACATTGCATGACTTTAGGTTCCATGCTCACCGGGGTCCTTTACGGCCAAATTGCCGCTCCAACAAGTCCACGGATAGGTGGATCATTGTTGGTCGACCATGTGGGCAGGTACGTGGAGACTGGCATGCTTCAAGGTCATTCAAGAGTGCTCTTTGTTCCTCCATGGANAATGCTTGCCCGGCTTTTATTGCTGCACGTTTACATACGCGAGCAATAATCCTGGCTTCAGTCNCTGCTTGTAATGGAGTTTCATCCTCATCGAAATCCTCAACAATCACTCCCAATGCTGCAGCAGGATCCATCCCTACCAATAATTCAGGAATAGCACGGACTAAAAAACTACCTTTTCCAAATAGCTCCACCTGAAATCCCAACCGGTTCAACATGGGTAATTGCTGTTCAATGAGACGTGCATTTGACGGTGAAAGATCAACACTCACAGGCTGAAGTAATACTTGCGCTGGTATGTGCTTGGAACGGATTTCCACTTCAGAGTGATCAGATTCCTTCCAAATTGTCATATAGCTTTCAAATAATACCCGCTCATGAGCAGCGTGCTGATCGATCAGATATAAACCATCCGGTCCTTCTGCCACCAGGTATGCAGAAGCGATCTGACCAACTAATCGTAATATTGGAACACTCGGGCTGGTTAATACCGCTTGCCTGCCTGATATGGATGGGCCGATAAGGGTGGAGTTGGCTAATTGTCCGGTCGGCGAGAAATTTGTATCACCAGCCAGTGTCCATGCTGGATCTATTTGGTGGCCCGATCCTTGATTTACTTTTGATTCTTGCCAATATAAATTTCCTCCCACTGATGGAACTGGTGAATGAGCTAATAGTGCCCGTCGAACTGCCCGTTGGACACCCCGAAACACCAAATCAGCATTTTTAAAACGCACTTCAGCCTTTGTTGGATGAACGTTTACGTCCACAGTAGCAACCGGAAGTTGCAGGAAAAGGATAGCAAGCGGATACCTCCCTACCATGAGCAGCGTGTGATACGCCTGGACTATTGCTGTCCCGAGTGCTGGATCTTGAACTGGACGACCATTGATAAAAAATGAAATTTCACGTCTATTTGAGCGTGTAAGGCTGATCGGACTAATAAAACCAATTATGGATAAACCCTCCTCTTCAGCCAAAACTTCCATCATTTGTCTTGCAACGTCCACTCCGTATAAACTAGCCAGGATTTCAGATCGGTTGCCATTTCCACTGGTTAATAGGTCCGGTCGGTCATCCTGATATAGTTGGAACCGAACGTGCGGATAAGCCAATGCATATCGCGTAACCAGCTCATCGATATGGCGTCGTTCTGTAGTTGGATGTTTTAGAAATTTAAGTCGGACAGGGACATTATAAAATAAATCTTCTACTCGAACGGTTGTACCCACAGGTGCTCCAATTTTCTGAACTTCACCAGACTGTCCACCTTCTACATGAAGTCTGGCACCAGTGGTTGAATTTGCAACCCGGGATGTAATGGTCAAGTGTGCAACCGAGCTGATCGATGCTAATGCCTCACCCCGAAAACCCAGGGTTTCAATTGTGAAGAGGTCGTCTGCTGAGGATAGTTTGCTTGTTGCATGACGGTCCACCGCCAACCTCAGCTCATCTGCCGGAATTCCACACCCATCGTCAGCTATTTCCACCAATCTCTGCCCGGCATCGCGGATATGGATTACGATTTGTTTTGCTCCTGCATCTAATGAATTTTCAAGCAACTCTTTTACCACGGAAGCTGGTCGTTCAATAACCTCTCCTGCGGCGATTTGAGAAGTCACTTGAGGGGATAAAATATGGATAGGCACGCTGATATTATATAACAAAGGATTATGCTTTTCACCCAATATCTCGTATAATACCCCGCATGTATTTTAGTACTTTGTATTTTGATCTCGATGATACGCTTTATCCACCAAGCAGTGGATTATGGGACGCAATTCGCCATCGCATGAACGAGTACATGCAGGGATTAATCGATCTGCCAATGGATGACATTGTGAAGCTTCGACAAAGTTATCTCGAAAAATACGGTACAACTTTACGTGGCTTACAAGCTCATTATGAAGTCGATGCCGACGAATATCTGTCTTTCGTACATGATCTTCCTCTCGAGAAATATATCCAGCCGGATCCGGCTTTACGCACAGTACTACTTAGCTTACCCCAAAGGCGGTGGGTTTTCACCAATTCTGACGCCAATCACGCTAGCCGCGTTCTTAACATTCTGGGCATTAGCGACTGTTTTGAGGGTATTATAGACATACGTGCAATAGATTTTGATTGTAAACCAGATAAAATTGCCTATCAAAAAGCACTCATCTTAACATCGAACGTCGACCCAGCACAGTGTGTAATATTTGACGACGCACTCCGCAATCTTGCCCCGGCTCGGGAACTTGGCTTTTTTACCGTTTTGGTTGGGAAAAATGGTCGGGAAGCCTCCGTGGATCGAACAATATCAAGCTTACACGATCTGAAAAATTGTATACCAGAATTATGGCAAGGGTTGGGGTAATGATTTTATGTCCAATAAACAAATACCATTGGAACAGGCAGTTGAGTTGGTACAACCTGGAAACATGCTCGCGCTTGGAGGCATGACCCTTTACCGTCGTCCAGTTGCGTTCGTGCATGCCCTGATAAAAAAATATCATCGAACCGGCATTCCAAATGATCTCACCTTGTTGGCATTCACTGCTGGATATGAAAGTGATCTTCTAGTCGGTGCGGGCTTAATTTCTCATGTACGCTCTTGCTATTTTGGTCTGGAAATCTTCGGTCTCGCTCCGATGTTCACCGANCGAGCNAACAAGGGCGAACTCAATATCATCGAAGAAACAGAAACCAGCATTTCGATGGGTTTACGTGCTCAGATGGCTTCGGTTGGTTTCATGCCAGGTTTAGGCTGGCTTGGGACCGATCTTCCCCGTCTCCGCCCTGACGTTCGCACGATCATTGATCCATATAGCGGCGAAGAACTGATCGCCTATCCAGCAATTCATCCGGATATATCAGTGATCCATGCATTAACTGCGGATATAGATGGTAATGCACTGATCGGTGATAATAAAGGTGTCGATGTGGAGCTATCCCTAACATCGAAAATTGTCATAATTACAACTGAAGTGCTCGTACCTGAATTATCCAAAGCTGACCTGGTGGCTCCATGCGTTCACGCGGTTGTCTTGTCACCGAATGGAGCAAAGCCAACCTCCTGCCATCCGTTATATCCATTAGACACAGAAGCAATCCTGGAGTACACCGAAGGCGTAAACGACCAGGATTCTTTCAATCATTACCTGTCTACACACATTTAACTGCTACTCACCGAACTATGATATTCTTTTGACATTAATAAAATATACTTTTCTGAGATCCTGGAGTTTAAATGGAATCGAATCGCGTTACAAAAAGCTTTCTCATCGGTTGTGTGGTGCTGNTTTTATTATTAGGGTGTTCTGCTGTCGGTTTTATTGCAGGATATTATGGAAGAAATCTACCCGCAAGCTTGCCTGTTATTACCAACCCGGTAGGAATTTCCACTCCAACAAATAGCAACGACGAATTATTTAAACCTTTTTGGGAAGCCTGGCAAATCGTCCACGATCAATACCTTGTCCAACCGGTGGATGACGAAAAAATGATGCAGGGAGCCATTCGCGGTATGATGGATTCACTGGATGATCCCCACTCCGCTTATATGGATCCGGTTGAATATAATGATGCCCAGGCTCCTTTGGAAGGATATTCTGGGATTGGAGCATGGGTTAATACCGAAGGAGAATATCTAACCATAACCGAGCCAATGAAGGATTCGCCTGCTGAGGCTGCCGGATTAAAAGCGGGTGATCAGATCATAGCGATTGATGGAGAAGATATGACCGGCACCTTACCTGAGCTTGCTCGTCAAAAAATTCTTGGTGAGTCAGGATCACAAGTGATATTAACTGTCCTAAGGGAGGGAGTAGAAGAGCCGTTCGATATTCCCATCACAAGGGCTCAGATAACCATTCCCAGCACCGAATACCGCATGCTGGACAACAATATCGCTTATCTACGACTGAATGCGTTTAGCAATGACACCGGTGAAGAGATTAATACCGCTCTTAAAGATCTGCTTGCTCAGAATCCTCAAGGTTTAATATTTGATCTGCGCTATAACTCGGGATCTGGTGCGCTATAACTCGGGTGGTTATCTCAACGCAGCAATAGAAGTTGGCTCTCAATTCCTACCTGATGGCGTTGTGGCATATGAGGAATATTCGGACGGTTCCCGTGATACTTTTAATGTTACGGGAGATGGTATGGCAACCAAAATTCCAATGGTTGTTTTGGTTAATGAATGGTCAGCTTCTGCGTCAGAACTCGTCGCGGGAGCATTACAAGACCGAGGACGCGCCCAGCTTGTCGGTGTAACTTCGTATGGAAAGGGCACTGTTCAAAATTGGATTCCATTATCGGATAATGAGGGTGCAGTGCGGGTAACCATCGCTCGCTGGCTGACTCCCAATGGGAGAAATGTGACCGGCACAGGTCTCACCCCCGATGTTGAAGTGATAATCACTGATGCAGATGCTGCAGCTCAGATCGACACGCAATTGAATAAAGCTATTGAGTTACTTACCCAACCGTAGACCTTATTGGTGCAACCTATGTTGATTACATACGTAAATTTCTATGGATTGAAATGCAGGAGGTAGGATATGTTTTTCTTAGATCCAACATATTTGGTTTTCATGTTGCCCGCGTTCATTTTGATGATGATCGCTCAAGGGTATGTCAGTGGTGCATATCGTAAATGGAGCCAGGTGATGGCGCGTAGCCGGTTAACAGGTGCGCAAGTGGCTCAAAGGTTAATTTCAGCCAGTGGATTGGGCGTAGACGTGGTTGGTGTACGCGGAAAACTTACTGATAATTATGATCCCCGGAAAAAAGTTTTAAACCTCTCCGAAGGCGTATATAATAGCCCATCGGTAGCTTCCCTGGCAATAACTGCTCACGAACTCGGACACGCCATGCAGGATCGGGATGGTTACTTCCCGCTACGGTTGAGAGCCGCGCTGGTACCTGCGGTAAACATTGGATCCTACCTGGGATGGATCTTGATCTTTCTTGGTATGATTTTTCGGCAGACGAACCTTTCATGGTTGGGTGTGCTGGTGTTTTCTGGTGGTGCGATTTTTGCACTGGCAACCCTGCCGGTGGAACTTAATGCCTCTGGCCGTGCCAAAGAATTATTGACCAATACAGGGATGATTGTTGGTGAAGATGAGCGAAAGGGTGTTAATAATGTTCTGAATGCGGCTGCATTAACTTACGTGGCAGCTCTGTTTGCTGCTGTGATGCAGTTGTTTTACTTCATCTCACTGGTTGGCGGAATGGGTGGACGCAGGCGATAAAAGCAAAATACAAGCCCTTGCAAGCCAATTTAAATAATATTCCTTGCGAAGGTTGGTATAATCCATCTCATGCGAAATTTCATCATCGCCATCGCATTGTTATTGGGGTTTATATTTATTGTCGGAAAACTATCTGAGCTTCAATCAATCGTAGAGACCTTGCAAAGGGGGATTTGGTGGTTCATCGGTCTGGCGCTGGTTGTTGAAGTTTTTTGGGTTCTGATTTGTGGTGCAACTTTCAAGTCAATCTACCGCACCATGGGCCTCCAGGAACAAATTGGCACGTTATCACTCATGTTTATGGCAGCAAATTTTATGAATGTTGTCGCACCATCAGGCGGGGTAAGCGGTATGGCAATCTTTATGAGCGAGGCTCGCCGTCGGAATTACTCAACTGCCAGAGCTGCAGTAGCCGGTGGGGTTTTTTTGTTGTTTGACTATTTGGGATTGATCTGTATCCTGCTTGTTGGTCTGGTCATCCTTATCCGTCGCAATGACCTAACCCTGGTAGTTATCCTCGCCTCTGCAGCATTGATTGCTTTGGCAATGCTGTTCGCATATCTATTAAATCTTGGGATGCAATCCGCAGTAGCATTAGGAAATGCGCTGGCTAAGGGCGCACGCTTCTTCAATCGCCTCATGCGTCCTTTCATCCATCGTGAATATCTCTCCGAACTGCGAGCCCATGAATTTGCTCATGATGCTGCTGAAGGTCTTGTTAAAATGCGTACTCAACCAAGGAGTATGCTTCTTCCATTAATATTAGCATTTACCAATAAAACTTCGCAGCTTATTATTTTAGCCCTCGTATTCTTGGCTTTTAAAATACCAATTTCTATCGGAACAGTTATTGCCTGTTTTAGTATTGGTTCCTTATTTGTGATCATTTCGCCCACCCCAGCAGGCATTGGTGTTGTTGAAGGCGCTCTTACACTGGCACTGACGTCTATGTATATATCCTTGGAAGATGCTGCTGTGATTACGCTGAGTTTNCGTGGTATCACATTCTGGATACCTCTATTGTTTGGGATGTTCTCCATACGCGCGCTCGAAAAAGTGGGGGTCAGGCCAGAATCCACGATTAATTCCCAGAATAATGTTTGACCAATCCCCATGCATCGGTTATAATCGTCAATCGTTTAACCGCAGCATAAATATATATAAAGGATTTAGGTAACAAAGCATGCCAAAAAGAACTTATCAACCAAAAATTCGTCGCCGATTACGTGTACATGGTTTCAGGCAACGTATGTCAACTTCCGATGGACGAAAGGTATTAAAATCTCGCCGTCTTAAAGGNCGCTACCGTCTGACAGTAAGCAAAAATAATCACGTTAAAAAGATCAACTGGCGTGGGTGAACCGAAATTTCCGTCTGAAAAATTCTGTCGATTTCATGCGGGTGAGGCGTTTTGGAAGGTCTTATGCCCACCCGCTTATTGTGCTTGTTGCACTGCCGATGTCGGCCAATAATACTCGATTCGGGATTATTGCTGGTCGATCTTTGGGTAATGCAGTTCAAAGGAATCATGCTAAACGAATGGTGCGCGAAACTTTGAGGACGCTACTACCCAGTATAAAACCCGGATGGGATGTCATTATTATCTGCCGCCGTCCCATTTTAGAAGCAAATTTTACTCAAATTCAGGAAACCCTCAGTAAGCTCTTTTTCAAAGCTGAACTAACTGACAGAACGTATAGTAGTTGAAATGTCTCACGAAACAGAAAATAGTATAGAACCACGTTTACGCGATCTGCCCGTAACCATTTGGAACCTGCCACGTATACCATTATTGGCGTTGATCCGAGCCTACCAAAAAGTGATTTCACCTACCCTACCACCAGGATCGTGCCGTTTTTACCCCACCTGCTCCCATTATGGCTACCAGGCAATTTATAAATATGGTGCGATTAAAGGCAGTCTTATGGCTGCCTGGCGAATTTTACGCTGCAATCCTTTTAATCACGGCGGATTTGACCCTGTTCCATAGAAAAGATGACTAATGAAATCAAAAAAATTCCTGCTCATTTTCACATTTCTTTTATTTAGTGTTTTGATAAGTGCCTGTGCTGGAGGAGCATATACCTCCACCAGCTGGCATGGTTTGACCGCTCCAAAAGATACTGCATATCTATCTGCGGGTACTCAGGTATATGCAATTGATGTGAATACTGGTACCCAAAAATGGCGATATCCCGACAAACCGAATGCAAAGGGATATTATGCCAATCCGGTACTCATATCAGATGGACAACTACTTGTCCCCAGTTATGATAATAAACTGTACAGCCTAAATCCCTCGACAGGATCAGAAAATTGGATCTTCCCGCCCTCTAAGGATGTCGAAGGATCAGGCAATCGCCTGATTGGTAGTCCATTGGTAATCAACGATANGATCTACCAACCGTCATCGGATGGATATATTTATACATTGGATATGAATGGCAAGAAGGTTTGGTCAAGAGAAACCGGTGGTCCGTTATGGGCACAGCCAGCCAGTCTCCCTGATTGTGGATGTATCTTTGTTACATCCATGGATCACACCGTTTACTCATTAAATGCCTTAACGGGAGAAGTCCTTTGGCAAAGCCCGGACCTTGGAGGTGCTCTGGTTGGCACACCTGCTGTAAGCCCTGAGGGAGTTCTATACGTAGGGACGTTTGGAAATGAAATCCTTGCCTTGGATGCTAAAAATGGCTCAATATTGTGGCGAGTGTCCACGGATGACTGGGTATGGTCCGGTCCAGTATTAGAGAACAATATCTTATACTATGGAGATTTGTCCGGAAATTTATACGCCCTTAATACCTCCGATCATACATCCATCTGGAAGCTCCAGCTCCCCAATCCAATATTAGATAAGCCTGTCATATTGGAAGATAAAATCTACCAGACGACTGAAGGTGATACTTTATATATTATCGATAAAACTAAAGGGAATATCGTTGATAGTCGGGTAATAGGTGGATTAATTTACTCTTCCCCGGTTATTTCCGGAGATACAATTCTCGTTGCTCCTACCAAGATTGAGTCAATCCTTTATGGTCTGAATATGGATGGCAACCAGAAATGGACATTCACTCCAGCAAAAAAGTGAAATAAAGTTACAATATTCGTCTGCGGAGAAAATTATCTATGTGGAATCAATTCATCCTTTCACCCATGGTCAATGTCCTGATCTGGATTTACAACCTCATCTTTAATAATTTCGGTTTAGCGATCATTGTTTTTACCATCCTCATCCGTCTGATAACTTATCCCTTAACTGCACAACAGGTGAAGGGACAACAGAAGATGCAGGATTTGCAAAAATCGAAAAAGTGGCAGGAGATCCAGAAAAAGTACAAAGACGATAAAGAAAAACTTGCCCAGGAACAAATGGGAATTTACAAAGAGATGGGTATTAATCCACTCGGTTCCTGTTTACCAATGATCATCCAATTTCCCATCATGATTGG